>Ga0058701_10000695_pt1 | contig 22553 bp, 13 predicted proteins | sample AgamicOrMae_FD_97039 | JGI IMG/M metagenome (GOLD analysis project Ga0058701, IMG submission 97039) | Agave microbial communities from Guanajuato, Mexico - Or.Ma.e | ecosystem: Host-associated > Plants > Phyllosphere > Phylloplane/Leaf | place: Guanajuato, Mexico | collected 2012-06-04 | reverse complement strand
TTTTTTTTTTTTTTTTTTTTTTTTTTTTTTTTTTTTGTGCGTGCTTTCCTTTTGCAGTACGGTTTAGGTGGTCTGTGATCAAGGAAACGTGGTTGAAACTGGTAGTGTAGTTTGCTGGCCCAGCATGGAGATTTAAAGAAATGCGAGCGTTTGAAACGTAGCCAATTTATTACACCGCTCACAAAAATCATCTACAGGTTCACATAGACCTGCGTACCTGGCCCGCGGATAAATGTATTTGTACAGCAGTCCGGTAAAAGGGAAAGGACTTAACAATCTTAGGAAAATATAGTGGATTCGTATCCGAACTTCGCCCCCAATTTTCTCGGAAACATATTCTGTATTTCACATCCTTAGACCTTTCATAGAATATAGCAAACTGCATCACTCTCAACACGCAGTCGGGATTACTCTCTCTTACGAAAGGTAGGCGTGCAACTAAGTCCTCCTGTTTTATCACAGTGACTCTCTTAAAATTTTAACCGTAGTTTGCCCTCGAAAACTAAGAATGTTTTTAAGCACAAAAGAGTGTGTTGTTTAAAAAGATAAATTTTCCAAGTCCCAGAAAACTTAGTACGAAGAGAAGACTTTATAAACCCTACCCGGAGAATAATCCCTTCTGTTCACCAATCGCACAAAAATAAGTTGGTTTTCAGGTATCATTTGTTAGTTACTCGCTACGCTCGCTGGCACAAAAAAAGAAATATTCATAAGCGTCATCACATACTGTACACAAACAATTTAGAGACAAAAATACAACTGACTGGCGACATAGTCGACACTCAAAACGAACAAAAATGTATATCAGACGTAACTTACACAAACTTATGTATTAAGTCAACATAAATGTATCGCTAATATGTACACAAGAAAGATTCTGTAGCAATATTGTGTACAGTGGCACCATGCACATCAATTTCCCAAGCAAGGCTTCAACTTATTGCAAAACGCTCAAAAGCTTAAATACAACGAGAATGAACATTTTCAAACACTCGGAAGAAAAAAGCCTCGAACAACGATGAACTTGAGGAATAAAATACTGAGAATGATTTGAAGCTCTAACATTTGTCAACAATGTAAATTTAGACTTATCAAGGGATTTACATTTTTCCCGGCCAAAAATCAAAATATAAACGCAGGGACTTCTTTGTGAAGCCGCATTGGAATATTATTAAGAATACCAATAAGAAAACTGAAAGAAAAACAGCTGTGCAACTTTACAAGGTGTTCCTACATACCGTATCACAATGAGGAATTTCAGTAAAAGCTAAAATGGAGCATAATGAATATGGCTACCAAGAAAGAGATCAGTAATTTTAACACAATTACAAATACTAATACTCTCTTATCTATAGATATTTCAAAATATTTTTGTGAGTTCCAGCATTTACTGAAAAAAGCCTGTACAATGAATATTAATATTTAAGGTAAACATCATTGTATTGTCTTGGTCTAACACACCATCTAAGCAACTTGAAGGAAAAAATTCAAAAACTACTATTTAGCTTGTTGGAACACTGGGTGGTGGACAAGGATAAATTCACGCTTAGCACAGGAGAGTGTGGTTTGATGGAATAGCAAAGCTTATGCAAACATAAGTTACCTAGGATATGGTTGTAGTAGTTTGTTAAGCTAAAAAATACCAATGCACTCGGATTGAAGACTACAGCACAAAAATAAACAAAATCTTATGAATTTTTAACGCAGTAACCAACGAAGTAAACGAACCGCCGCAACTATTACAAGCTTACTCTTGAGTTAAATTAACTATTACTGCAACTTTGAAAAAAAAAATCCTTTGGTGCATTGATTTAGACATTGCTATTGAAAAATGTGGGAAAATTCTAATCACAATAAGTATTTATTTAAATGCAAAAATTAGAAAAAACTTGAAGATTCTCATTTCAAAAAATACAGTTTTCAAAACCTAAACTGGGAAACCTTTAAAATTTAACAGCAGAAATGTCTGCTTTTTAATTATCAGTTTTAACAAAAAAAAATAAGATTCAGCGTTAAAAAAAAAATGGCAAAAAAAGGTGGTAGTACAGAGGTGTGGCTGAACTGAAGAATGACAATAACATCTAACTACTTCAATAATCACACCAGACTTTTTGGCTGGCACAGGAGTCCAGTTATTGAGGGGCATATATACTTCCTGCTTCTCAGCATACACAGAGCACAAAAGATTTCTCATTTATAGATGGAATAGAAAGATCTACACCTATTAGCTATGACACAGCCGTGGTTTGCTTTCTGTGTACACTCTTATTGTAACAAATCATTTTATATATATAAGGAGCCTCTGCCACTTTCAGCGCATGAAATTTAGCTTGCTGCTTGCACTTGACTTTAACCCTGAGCAGGTTAAAATTACAACACATCAGTATTATCATATAATAGACCCAAAGGATTCCAAAAACAAAGTTTCATCAGCAAAATAGGAGACTTTGCAATACAGAATTTACACATACTTCCTACACTAATAAGGTACATTTTGAGTTTCTTTGACTGGTTTCAGGGGTGGCACATCAATATTGTGAATGTGATAACCGTTGTAACCTCTCCTGGTATAGGTGGAATAAGAGTTTGTTGCTTTCATAGTAAAAAGGATTCTCCCCGATACCTAAATCAGGGTCGTAGACTGGAATTTGGTGATGGCCTTGTTGAACTGATACACCCATCATTTGGACAGCTGTTGTTGATCCTTCGACACCATTATGGCCGCTAATTTGAGCCATTCCATGATTATGACTAGGCTGCATGTCAGATCCATTGCTGTGACTTCCATTAGCGATATTATTGGGAATACTATTCCAATGAACCCCATTCATAGGTCCAGGATCACCAATATTCTGAAAAAAAAAGAACAGTGAGAATTTTTTTTTTTTCAAGATGGTTTATGATGACAACTGGAAGAAATGTTAGCTCTAGATGTATTTAAAAAAAAAGTAAAAAATACAGGCTTAATAAACTGCAACATTGAAAATAAGAATGATAGAATATTGCACACAAAGCATTTTTATTTTTGATTGTTCCATCATGCGATACCTTAATGCAATGACTGAGAAGTTCTTCAAAACTTTGGCAACAAAAGAATAATGATAAATTTCCAATTTTTCAGATTTTCTTTACTTATTTCAATTTGATCTAATCAAATTATTGCTTATAGCGTAATGCTTTAACATCTTGTGAAGACATACCTGTTTTAAAGGTCCTTTAATGGAATCATTACAGGAGCCATTTGTGTTGATATGAAGATTATTTATTCTCTTTGACAATGGTGTAAAGTCTCTGCTTTCATCTTCACCTAAACTGCGGCCTCTTTTTCTGGAAAGAAAACAAAGGAACCAAAGGTTTACGAATAATCTTCAATCAGTAATATTCAGTGACCTCAATAACCGCTGATGTAAACAATGGAAACACTCTCTTTGACAAGTATCTCTGAATCAGCCTAAGAGAGTCCGACCGGTATGACACAACTGAGAATGAAAGAAGATAAATTAGCTGACACTTGAGGTATCCACTTGTATCCACACACCAATTAATTGAGATTAAAATTGAAGACAGTAACAACTGTTAACTCTAACCTATTCCTGCGACGACATAACCAACGTCGTGGGTTAGTGTCGCGTGGACGTATTTCCGAACGCAGTATAGAAAAGATTATTGGTTTTTAAAATAAAATGACCTAACTGTAAGAGGTTCGAGTGAAATATGAGCTGTAACAACATCATAAGCAAATGCTATTAGCATGTTCCAAAGATCTCACCTGCTCCCTAAAAGTGATTGAGTCATAATGTATTCGAAAAGTTTTATACTCAAAGAAAACGATATTCGTAATTTATTAATCTATCATTACATTTGAGTGACAGCCCAGATTGTTTAGCAAGGCATATGAAACTTGTAAACGATTCTTCCACTCAATCACATTCACATTCCCTTCCCATTTTTCTTCTTTAGGGCAGAGACGGGGAAGGGGAAGTTGTAGGGGAGGGGATGTGCAAATGAAAGAAAACACGTTTTCCTTTTTCTCTTTTTTAATCTTTTTTCAACTATTTTTGTCGTGTAGAGTCTGGAGAGAGATTTTCTTGGAATCAGTCGCAATTAATGAGTATCATTCTAAAGTACGGAAAATCAAACAGTCGATTTTCACCCTCCAGAGAAGTATGTTTGCGTAGCGAGAGCCCGTGGCAGGCAAATCATATTTCGCACATGCATGTTTGGTTGCCTAACTCCGGATTCGTCCGACTTGCGCAGGACTAGCGCACCGCTCCGCAGTGTTCGAAATTTTTGTAAGGTTAGAAAAAGGTCAAAATTTTCAATACGAGAGTGTTAAACAGTTGGAGATAGGCAATCGTTTGACTGAGCGTCGAAATCACGCCCAAACCTCGAACGCCCCGGGTTGGAGTATCCATGGAATAAAATATAAAATAGAATATCCATGCCGAAAAATCCATTCATTTAAAAATATTCAAATGGACATCCATGGTTCATGGATATAGCGTAGACACATGGATATCCATTTTTATATTTCCAATTAATAGATAATGCGGCATGGATATTGTATAGACACTTCAACCTGGGGCAAAACGCATCAATATTTCCTTTCAGAGTAGAAACAATTTTCAAGGAAGTGTTATATATTGTGCGCAACTTGCCAGCCATGAAAATGTAAAACAATGCCCTAATGTTATTAGACACTGACGTCACCGTTGAGTCTTTCTTTTACCGAACACTCCATTTAAAAAAAATAATTTTTTAGGTACCGGTATTTTAATTTTTGATGTGTTTGAATATACTCGAAAAGGAATTGAAAAAAAAAATCGTGGGGCATTACTGATGCAATACCTCGCCCGATCAGTCGCAAACTTGGCACAGCTTTTTTAGTGAGGTGGATGTAATCAGACTTAGGCCTCCTCTTCTCGTTTTTCGAAACTCTATGCCTACCGATGTTTTAGAATCCACGGACAAAATAAACTTCTATCGGTACTTGATATTTTGCTGGGTGGCTACACGGTGATCTCTTCTCTCCTGACAAAATAGTAACCGCATTTAGCGTGAAATCGACCGAAAGTAGCGAATATTTCAAGTCCCTCGTTCTTCCCGGAAGGGCTAGAAGCGGAGGTTGCGTAAGAGGGTTGTGAAAAACGGAAATGTTTTGGAAGCAATATCATCTTTAAACAGTCGAAAATTCAGAGCCCTTTGCTCACAACCTAGATGAAGATAGCATAGGGCAAAGAGCCTCCAAAATAAGGCTAGCTAAAAAAAATAAAAAAATCGACCTTGCATTTTTTAGGCCAACGCCTGCTTTCATGGGTCATTTCCAAAGCAGGGATGCTGAGCGATTTCTTTTGGCAATTGCCTTCGAAATTAAGCTGGGTTATTTTAGAAGTAGTTTGACCTAAGTTTTTGTACACAATACATCGTTAGAGTTGAGTGTTGAGAGTGTGATCGATTTCCCGTGACAGAGACTTGTCAACGCCCGACTTGTTTCCTAACCAAGCGGCTCTCCCCTTGTCACCTCACCGATTTGCCTTGGCGTGTGTGTAGTGTGTGTCTCCATGAATGGAAATAGCGATCAGCTGATCGGCTGGGCTGGGCTACACCGCGCGGCCGGACCGGATCGGACCGGACCGGATCGCGTCGAGCCGCCTCGTCGTGGCTCTCCTTGCCCATGTCGTTGACGACGCTACCGACGAGATATCATTCTGACTTTAACTCGACAGGGCGTGGGAAAACGTCGGAGTTCCTAATCCTTGGCGCCATCTAGCGGAAGCGGCCGAAAACTACCTACCTCTCTCCACGCCGTAGGGCCTAAATTCGGGCTGCTCTATAAATATTATTGTATGGCGAAGATTAGCTACGATTGGTAACGCACGAGTAGGTTTGGCGTTGGGCGTTGACAGTGTCGGTTGTCGAAGTACATCCGTTGAGCGCCCGCCGCCCCGCACTTGCAGAGGAACGCACACCGTGACGCAGCGCGGCGGCGCGCTCCTGTCACCTGAAGCCGATCGAGCGGAACGTCCATAACACTGCTGACCTGTATCGCATACGGAAGTAGCAGTGACCGGAAATAGGCGCGGTGGGTAGGCCTGGTTCGCTCTTTTCAAATTATTCCCGCCAAAACAAGGCAAAACGCACCTGCGATTCACTTTTTTAGGCGCGAGGTACGAGCTGCCTCTTGCATTCGCCCAATGCGTTTTATTTTTTTTTATTTGGCGATTGTTGCGAAATTTAAAGCTTAAAAACGTTATTTTTTATGACGTGTTTTAACCGCGACCTCTCGTGTAGACACCATTTAAACCCAAAGAAAAACTATACAGAGTTTGGAAACTTCGCAAATTTGACTTTTGTTCAAGAAGGATCGAGGAAAAAAAATATAGCAAGAATTTTGGCTGAAAATTATTGTTTTAAAGTTATTTTTGTACGATTTACCTGCATGAAAATTTTCGTTAGGGAAGATTTTGGGACAGAAAAACACCCTAATGCTACAAAAAGTTGTCCACTGGACACGTCACTCTATTCAGCTGACAATGAGTGCAGCTTAAGCAAGGCGTTGACTTAAAATTAACATTTGGATACGAATCACATTTCTCTCAGTTGAAGGAATACCATCGATTTTATTTTCCTCATTTGCAATTGAACTTCACTTCTTTCCCGCAAACGCGGATGGCTGGCCTCTTTGCCTACGAGAGGCCATCCGCAAGTTCCTTTTCGCGGTGAAACTCGGCCAAATGTGCTGAATCGAGATGCGAATGCTAAGGTAGGCAACCCCCGTGGCAGCCGTGTTGTGCCGGTTGCCTATAGCAGCCTCGGTGGGCGTTACCATATTTTGCGAGCGTTTTGGCAAAAGTGACTTTCTTAAAGCGGAATTACTCGAGATAAGGTGCCATCATACAATGGGAAAAGTAGGAAGAGAAGGGCTATGTTTATTGTGCACGGTAGGTGAAGGATTGATTTCGTTGCGGATTTCGTATAGAAAGAGTTTGCGAATGACCATTAGTTTGTTCTTCGTCATAGCGATGCATATGATATCGATTCGGACGCTATTAAGATAAATGGCGCTTGAAAGAGACGGAGCCGCAGCGGGCGGTCTCCAGGACGGGACCGTCCGGGCAGCGCGGCCGCATGGCGCATGGCGCACAGGTGGGCGTTGACCTAGAATGCCATCCGGCGCTCAGTGACCTTCGTTGTCAAAGTGTACCTAGCCACGTTGAGGTCCGCGTTTGAGCACCGCGCCGTGGACGGAAATGTGTCCGTGCTGTGTGCCCCCCCCCCTCTCGTTGCTCGCTCCTGGTGCGATGCCGAGGCTCCACCGGACTTATTTGGGCCGCACTGGGGCGCCGCAACGGCTGCGTCGGGGACCTGCGGGCCGTGGCGGGCGGCCGATCGCAGTGTGGGGCGATCAGACCAACTCAACTGGAGGCGTCAACGTGTGTGTTTCAATGCCCCCCTTCGCCCCTCCCCATTTCCTCCTAGGTAGAGCATAGCAGGCGAATCGCGCCGGGCGTAACTGCCGTGCAGGCGACCTACGCAGGAAAGGGCTTCCGCAACGGCTGCATTAGATTTGAAACCTGCATTTTCTACTTTTTACATGTGTTCTACCAATTCTCGCCGAGCGTACCGATATAACGAGGTGATATAGCAGAGCGATATAACGGAGCGATATAGCGAGGCGTTATAACGAAGCGGTAGCGGAGCGATATAGCGGAGCGATATAGCGAAGCGATATAGCGTAGCGATATAGCGAAGCGATATATCGGAGCGATATAGCGGAGCGATATAGCGGAGCGATATAGCGGAGCGATATAGCGGAGCGATATAGCGGAGCGATATAGCGAAGCGATGTAACGAAGCGATGTAACGAAGCGATATAGCGAAGCGATATAGCGAAGCGATATAGCGAAGCGATATATCGAAGCGATATAGCGGAGCGATATAGCGGAGCGATATAGCGAGGCGATGATTAGGGCTTTTAACTTGAGTTCTCATCGCCAAGCGTGATGCCGCTTATTTCTTGGCTCCTCTCCGAAAAGTAAGCGGTGTCATAATCGTTTGTTGCATAATTGCTCTTGGTTTGGGGAGATAACGTTTTTAAAAGATAATGACATGTCTCGAACGATTTTCGAGATGATTTTTTTGAAACGATTTTTGAGGGCCCACCAAACCTAGTTGCCCGGCGTACTTGGAATTTTTGCCCTAAATTTTCTCTTCTGCTTTCCTTTCTTAGCACTTTACTTCATTTTTTCGCCTCCACCAAGAAACCATTATTCCCGCATATCCACGCACCCGAACAGCCATATGGTTATTGCAAAGTGTCGAGCTACTCAAAATATACATGTTGCATCGGTGCGGTTCTCGCCGTTGAGGTGCCTGCGAAATAAGAGATTACCACGTGGATTAGCAAGTAATAAAGAACGACACAGACAGAAAAAAATCCGAGAGAGAAGAGGTAAGGCAACGGAGATGCGTAGGGGTGTTACTAAAAATACTCCGCCGGGCGAGGCCCGCGCGTGACTGGAGCGTGCACGAGATCCGGAGATCTATCTCGGCCCGTCTGGGAATCCGCCCGACGGCACTGCGTAGGTCTACTTCCCTCAAGGAAAACGCGCTGCCGCTTAGAATCAACCCCCTTAAAAATTCCTGGATGAGCGTTGTTTTCGTCAGTTAATGAAAAGGAAGAGGAGGCTGGTTGGAAATATAAGTCGCTGCATATCATTTCCTCTTCAACCTCTGTAATATTTCCTTTTCTCTCTCCCTCTAAAGCCATGGGCTTCATTTGCGCCTCCCTTGTTTTCACGGGTCTAATTTCACACCCAATGTGCGTTGTGTATAAACATGTTCGATTTGACAGTAGTCGAGCGAAAATTGGCCAGCCTGCATTGGTTTTCGTTTGCCGTCATTTTTCCCGATTCATCCATTTGATCGACTTCGCTTGAAGCTCATTCATTGGACCTTTTCAGAACCGGTTAATTTTCATGAACGAGAGCTTCGAAGATTATTAAAAGCACGGATATTTTAGTGAGAAATTCTAATGAGCGAAATTACTGAGACGGAAAATTGAGATTATTGAAAATATGATGCGAATGTTGGCTCTAATCTATATCACTGAATTTAATTTATGAGCTAGTTAGCTCTAGGAGGCAGTAAAATTCCGAATCGTATTAACCCGTGCGTGCGTGTAAGCTGGAAAAATTGAGGATTTTTAAAGTAGAGTTTAAAAGTGGAGAGTTTTAGAGAAGGAGCTAAAAGTCTCCAGGTAGCAAGAGTCTCCCATTCAACGGTCCACTAAAAATAACTTGATCCCAAGGAGTTCTTTAAACGAGGAGTCCCTCAATGTAATTCTTCTTGCCGACCTTTTGCAACACTTAAAAAAAAACGTTCTCCCCACAGTTTATTGGAACCCATACTGTGTAGTAAGTGAAAAATCCTTCACTTAAACCATGATACAAAGGACCGAGGTCTCGTTTTGAAACCATGGCTCTTTACGGTCTTAAAAATAGTAATTCCGAAGTTGACTTATTTTGCAGAAAAGTCCACTTGAAATCGAGTGAAGTGGCTCATCTTGAGTATCGATGAATGACAAGGTCTAATCCATGACATACCTGCTCCCATTTTCTCGTACTTTTGAGCAATTTTAATTACGTAATCTTAATTCTGAGATTTTATTGAGTCATTTTCTATTCTATCGAAAGGGATTCCACGTATCTTACTGAATTTATTTACGACATGTGAACATAGATACTTCACGTACATTTTTTCCCCCGAAACGGAAGTTTTACTTCCCGCCTGATTCCTGATACATTCTGCTTCTGTTAGGCGACTGAAGAGCGTCTTGAAATCCATAAACTCTTGAAGTATTACCTAGACATAAATAATATTTTTTTATCCAAAAGAATCTTTTTTTTTAATCATAGCGGATTTTTTCTGCTCTGCTGGTAGATAACGATCATTATCACTTACTCAGCTTCCTCGAGCTAACGATTTACGATATGACTTGTTTACGGCGGCGTCGATTGCGGCAGCCAATCGGCAGCCGGCCGGCAGCCTGCAAGAAGAGGTTTAGCTCCTAATTGGCTTCTCGTAGCTCCTCCTAATTAAGGCATTTTTTCAATAATACGAACATAGGTTACCTGTTGCACGCGCGAACTTCATAATTTATCAATATGTTGCCTTACTGCAACGTTGTTCTCTCGATTACGTTGGAAGCATCTAGCTTTGGTAGACCTATTTCTCCCTGCTTGACGTCAATTACCCCTCACACAGTATCTCGATGAAATACATTTCTCTTATGATCAAATGTATCTAAAAATTTTTCATTATGTAGTCTTGATCTCTTGAGCTTCAAGTTAAACTCTTGGTTGGCCATTGAATATTTGCCATTGTCTCAACCAATACATATCAGCAAGTTCCCCCCCCCCCTCATTTTTTTCTTCTTTTTCTTCCATTTTTTTATTTTTTGCGAAGAAGGTGAATTATTTTTAAAAACACCTGTTTTGGGTACTCTCATATCATTTTTGATATGAAGGTAAAACGGGCATAGAAGTTTGTTTCCAACTGGACCTAGTCATAGCCATCAAACGAAAAGCGTTAACGTGAGCGTTCCATCGATATATCTAGGTCCATATCTTGAGACTCGAGGTGAAGGTTCAAAATCAGCATGGCGAGATGCAATCGATCGATATCCTAGGATTCACCGAAACTCACATATAATTCGAGTTGCGTAGTAGACTAGCCTTATTGTTACAGCTATCGTAACGATGGATGCGTTCGTACTTTTTTACTTCCACGCTTGCTGTTACTATAGAGACTAGTTTTGACCTGTTTCCAGCCCACATGCCAACAGCGAAGCGGGCCTAGCGATAAACAGCTCGGTAGTCGAGTCGAGCAACCGAGACCGGTGCGGTCTGACCGTTTCGGACCGGAATGCAGCTGCCCTGACCGTTGCGGGGATCCAATAGCTATTCGCAAAGGGGTAGCTGTCATAAGCGCCAAAAACCACAAGCGCCAACGCCGCAAGCTCCAATCCGTCACCGCCAAACGAGAAAAGTCGCAAACGCTTAAGTTCTTAACCGCAATACTAACCTCACCTAACGTAACTTAACCTCATTTAACCTAACCTAACTTGACCTAACCTTACCTATACGAACTTTTGCGTTTGCGACTTTTCTCGTGGAAGCTATTGCCTTAGTTATAACCTAGCGGAGCGATACCGGAGCGAGGCACAAGACGTATAACCTTACTTAACTTGACCGATTGGCGGTGATGAGGCAGTTGACGCCTGTGTCCCTGGATGTTCTCCATCGCTGCTATTCCGCTATTCCTTGTCCACGGCGAGCATCGCATCGTGGCTAAGTACCCGCTCGCCAACATTTCAAGTGTATACGCTTTACATTTTTAGCTCATTTTAGTACCGGTTGTTGACATTCTGAACGAATCTCATTAAAACAGTTGGCTGACTTTCGCGTATCGAAGGCAAGTTAAAAAGCCGTTTCACTTGAAAAGAGGAAGCGTATCTAGGCCCTTGTCTTCACACTAAGACTGTACACTTTAAGATGTAACGACTAAACATATTTTTCATAGGACGTTATGATTTTGTTTGCTGTGGATAGCGTCGTAGTTTGACCCAATACGTGTCAGTTGTAACCAGACTTAACTTGTTTAAGTAAGGTTACCCTGAAAATTTCAGCTCGATTGGATAACTTATACGCAATTTTTAACCCATAAAAGCCCAAGTGTTTGAAGTGAAATTTAGCTTAAGAGAAATTCAAAGGATTTTCCCCATTAAAGTACGCAATTTTAAGCTTTGGAAAATGCCTAAATTATGAAATTTTGGGTTTCCAGAGGGGTGATTTTTTCAAATTTTGACAGTACTAAACAAAAAAGATCCTCTAAAATAAAATTTCCTGATGCCGAACGGCATCGCTGGGCGGTAATGGGTTAAGTTATCGTCCGCAATATGAAGTAGTACATCTGAACAGACAGACGGACAAACAGACCTACCGTACGTTTTGCTGAAAATCGATAGCTTCTTTGGTTCGAAGTGTCTACAAACAGAATCCGATCTTAGACCTACATTATATTCGCCGAATGATACAACGTCGATGTTGCCAAAATCAAAAGTGAAATCAGTCTCAAAATATCTTCCGAAAATATCAAGCAAAACTATTTTTTTTTTTAAGATTTGTAAATCATTTCCTTAGCGCCAATCGCTCTTTAAAAAGTTAGCGGCCTTCATCCTCTTCACGGATAAATAGCGGTTACCTGCCCTTCGTCATTCCGTCGCAGCTGATCACAAACAACTGTAAATCTTTGTAGTACCGCAAATATCACATTATGGCATTTCTATCCGAGTGCTGACTTTGCCGTGACCACCCGCGGTCGGGCGGTCACGTCGCAAGGGAAGAGGGAGCAGGGACGAGGGAGGGAGGTGAGTTATGAACGAAACATAGCATGCGGCCCATAACGTTGGAAGCTCTAATTAAATCTGCCCACGAAAATGATCCTTGCAAAACGCTAACTCTTCAGCTTCAAACCGTCTGAAATATTTTTTAGGTAGCTGACCTGACTGCCCTATATGAAATGTATTAGGTTGGGCTCCGTGCGTTAAAGTCTCCATTTAAAATGCATTAGGTTAGGTGCGTTCAGGTCTCCCTATATTAATGCATGCCGGGTCGATAGCAACACCCTTTAAATTTTTGTCAGATTTGCGAGGACATTGAAAAGAGGCTTTTTACAACACAGTCCAGTCCGCGACGTAGGCTTGCGTAGAGATCTACCGCTATTGGCCTAATCTATTCGCAATAAGATAAAGAGAAATGTTGACCTGGATAGAATCTGCTCATTAGTAAAATTCAGCAAAGTTAATTATCTTGGTGATATATGCTTTACGGTTTGTGACCTTGCGCGCTTTTTTTCGGGAGAGTCGCTCTTATCATAGACAAGACGAAATGGTTGTTGGTGGTAAGCGTTTGCATGCACGAGGTGTGCGCATCTTTTAACTAACAAGTAAGACTTAATTGGAATTTAACTCGCGCGTATTCTAACAATTAGTAGGGGGGCATTCGATAGCGCCAAAAACCACAAGCGCCAACGCCGGAAGCGCCAGTCCGTAACCGCCAAACGAGAAAAGTTGCAAACGCCAAAGTTCGTATAGGTTAGGTTAGATCAAGTTAGGTTAGGCCAAGTTAGGTTAGGTTAAGTTAGGTTAGGTAAGGTTAGCATTGCGGTTAAGACCTTTGGCGTTTGCAACTTTACTCATTTGGCGGTTACGGATTGGCGCTTGCGGCGTTGGCGCTTGTGCTTTTTGGCGCTTATGACATCTACCCAATCAGTACAGTCTAAGGAGCTCAGTTGCGCTTTATTGATTGATCCCTTCATAGCCACGCAGTGCAGCGCGCTCGCAGTTCAGGAAACTCTGCCAAAAACTTTTAAGAGCGTTTAAATTTGAGACAGTTTTTTGACGCTAAAAACCGGAAAATAGGCTATTGTGTGTCGTCCATTTAATTTCCACTCCCCCGCCCAGATCTTCGCCTTGAACGTAGTTTCGTATCGTGGCGGTAATGATCGTATTCTGGCTGCTGCGTTTTAGGCTGATGTCGCAAATGACAGTCTACTGGGACGATTGCTTTGAGGGAACAGCTTTCCTTACTCAAAATAAATTTTTGGTGCTTTGGTGTATGGTAGCTTGTTAATATTCTGAAGTTCTTATGGGTAAAAAGGTTGTCTGAAGCGCGCGACGAGATCGCGCGAACGAGGAAAGGTATGGGAGGTCGCTGCACGGATATTACTATGGATTTTGTATGGACACCAACCCGGGACAGCTGTGTAATATTTGCTTAATATACTATAAAATGTACTGAATGCCCTGCTTTACTTCAGTACGGTACTTTAAATAGGAATTTATGAAGAGTCGCAAAAAATAGATTAAACCACCAGGATTAGAGCTGAACTTCGCTAATATCTTGAGAAGGAATGCAGAGTCCAAAATGTACACAGGTGTGACCGAAATCGAACTACGGATTTATCAGCCAGCAAGCACGAGGGGGGGGGCTAAGGGGGGGGGGGTCGTGAATGCATTCCGTGCAGGTCTTACGCAATTATGAGGCCGCTGATTGACCCTGAACGGCCGCCCACCAAATTTTCGCCTCCGATCCTTCTAACGGGATCGAATCGTCCGCGACAAATGACGCTTATTTTCGGATTTAATTGCAGCCTTCTAAATATGTGAATGCTAGTTCCAACACATATGCTGTAATTTACTTTCTTTTCGTTGTTGGGTTTGAATTTCAAGAAGTTTTCTTAAGTTGGAAAGAGCGGATTAAGCTAGTTGTTTTTATCAACGAAAAAAATATATTTGGGTCGATTCAGCATAATTTAAATCGATCCTACCCAAGGGAAAAAAGTCTGGGGGCATATTTTGACAAACAGCTGTGATGCTGGCTGAGGTTGTTTGTTTGTAGACTACATGTATTTTATTAGTAATGTTTACGTTAACGACGCAACACCTATGCACTAGTATTTTTAAAATTACTTCAAACAACATTAATTGTATCCTATTAATAAACAGCATGTATCCCTCCCCGCTCTTTGCGATGACCTTAAGATGACATCAAAGCAACTTCTGCCAAATGTTTCATCCAAGTTTTGTTTTTTTCCCCCCAAACAGCCTGTGAGCGATATCATGTTCAAGATATACAATATTTTCAATTTCTTTTATCTCTTTTATCGGTTTTCTTGCCTCATCAGCTAATTATTGAAATTTTCTCTTGTCGATATTTTCTTTGAAAGTTAATCGTACTGTACTGCACGTTTAAATTTTTTTCGATTATATTTTAAAGGAAAATTAAAAAAAGTTTTAAATTAAAAAAAATGTAGAAAATAAAAAATTCAAGTCTAAAATAGCACCTAGCGACTGGATTTTGTCTGTTTGAGAGTTATAGATGCTTTTTTTGAAAATTCAATAAAGGTTCATTGTCAGATAAAACGTACAGATTGTTGGTTCACATGGGGGGTGGCAAAAATACACTGTTCGCCGATATCGGCATGAACGGTTTGCTTGATGGGTAATTGCTGATGCTATTGGCACAGAGCATATTATAGTTTGCCTCTCGAAGGACCGAGGGAAAACCTAATCTGAAAACCAGGTATGCAACGTTTTGAAAGACGCAAGGGTAGGCAACCCAAACACTCATGTGTCGAGTGTGTTGCCTACCTCCAAGCCAGATCATTACCACAGGTTAACATCTTTCCGAATAGGGGAGATCAACGCTGGAAACACATGGTTTTGTATCCAGTTTCCTGTTTGCATAGCATTCATTAATTTAAAGACGCTGAATCGAGGTCGTTCTCTGAAATGAAACAAGTCAAAGCTGACAAGCCCAAGAATTCAAGAAGTTTTCAACTAACAAGTCTCTCTAGTCTAGTCAACCCGCAGCCTGTTTTTCTTCTTTTGGTGTTGGCCTGCTCATTATCATGCCATACACTCTTTGTTTGGACTGTTAATCCTATTTATTAAGTGCAGCGGTGGACTTTGGTGTCCCCCGAAAGGAAGTATTATACGACCTACAGGCGCGTGTCAATAATATGGTGTCGTCATAGCTACGAAGACTTTCAATTCTCTTCCAGCGGCGTTGAACTTCGTACTTGTTTATCCTAGCCAATCGTAACCTGAACTATACTTGACCTAACTTAAGCTTTGATCAATCCATACTGAAACTAGCTCCACCTAGTTTGATCTCTTAAGACAGCACATAAGCGCGTCAGGAGCTTGCCTGCTTGAATATTACATGATTTCATTCGACTCCTATGCACCCGGGTTGAAGTGTCCATACAATATCCATGCCGTATTATCCATTTATTAAAAATAAACCAAGGGGTACCCATGTGTGTGTGGTATATCCATGAACCATGGATGTCCATTCGAGTACTTTTAAATGAGTGGATTTTTCGGCATCGATATTGCCACGGACATTGCATGGGCACTTCAACCTGGGCATGGCATACGGAAACTCCAGCAGGGGGGCATTCGATAGCGCCAGAAACCACAAGCGCCAGTCCGTAACCGCCAAACGAGAAAACGAGAAAAGTCTCAAACGCCAAAGTTGTATAGGTAAGGTTAGGTCAAGTTAGGTTAGGTTAGGTAAGGTTAGTATTGCGGTTAAGACCTTCGGCGTTTGCGACTTTTCTCGTTTGGCGGTTACGGATTGGCGCTTGCGGTGTTGGCGGTTGTGGTTTTTGGCGCTTATGACAGCTACCCCTCCAGCAGACGTGGATGCGTATGATCAATAAGCCGCAAGAAGGAGACTCCCAATAAACTGCCCTATCTCAAATTTCCGGTTCGTTCAGTGATAACCAATACGACCTGCCCTGACTTTTCGCTCACCTCTATACCACTCGCAAACAGCTTCTTTCACGAGTCGCGGGAAATGTGTTCTTTCGGTGGGCGTTACCGGCTCGGAGTCGAACCAACAAGCGGCCCTGGCCGGGCCACCACACCGGGCCCCTCAGGACGGGCTTTTACGTAATAGGCAACAAGGTTACGGTATCAGGTCAGGTCGACTGATGCAGCGTGTCGCTTATGGCGGTGCGTTTGAGGTGAGGCGGAGGCGGGGGAAGGGGGCAACTGAAAACTAAGCGATGAGTTGTTTGGTAGATTGTTGCCCCTGCTCCACTCACTTATCAGGAGATTGTGTGAGTCACCGCTTGACGTCGCCTCTTACGATCAACCAATAGAATCTGCATGCCAATTTAAATCTCTTTGAAAGTCCCTCTGACTAATCGACACGAATATCCTAAACGTAAATATCGAAGATCGTATTTCCGAAGTCTTGCGTTCCATACTGTTTTAATCTTTCCTTTCAATTTTAGGATTAACGACACACAACAGCGTAGGTTAGATTACAAAGGTTTTGTTTACCTAAAACAAAACATTTTCTAGGCAAACTATGGATTGCATTAGGTAGCCTACCTTGGGCCTTGTTCCGCTTGGCTTTATGATGAAGAGGGCATTCAAGGGGAGGAAAATTCGGTGGGCATTCGATAGCGCCAAAAACCACTAGCGCCAACGCCGCAAGCGCCAGTCCGTAACCGCCAAACGAGAAAAGTCGCAAACGCAAAAGTTCGTATAGGTTAGGTTAGGTCAAGTTAGGTCAAGTTAGGTTTGGTTAAGTTAGGTTAAGTTAGCTTAGGTTAGGTAAGGTTAGTATTGCGGTTAAGACCTTTGGCGTTTGCGACTTTTCTCGTTTGGCGGTTATGGATTGGCGCTTGCGGCGTTACGCTTGTGGTTTTTGGCGCTTTGACAGCTACCCGAAAATTCGAACCTTTAGTTTTTCGGTGCAGAAGGAGTTCGTAAATAGGGTTATGGTATGCTAACCTTAAGTCAGCGTTTATTTTGACAAGGTGACTATTCACACGTTGCTCCATTTAAAATGTATCAGGTTGGTTTCCGTGTGTTAAAGTCACCCCCTATTTAAAATGCATTAGGTTGATTTCCGTGCGTTCACTTCTCCCTTGTATTGACATGGGCGTGCGAATAGTGTTGACCTTAGTTTAATTCCTTGTTGGTTGTAATTTTTTTCCCTTCAGATATCGGCGATGGGTTGTGTTTCTTAGTACGATAAAACCCATGGAAATGTTCTTCGAAAGTTTGTTGAACCCATAATACCATTACGTCACGTCATTATGTCATTAGATCTACTTTTATGCCTTAAACGGTTTAGACGCTAGGAGCTGGGAAACGGAGGTGTGAAAATGTTGCGTCAAACGAATCAATGTTTGTATTTTGTGTGTACAGGTAGATTCTAGCCTCTAACCTTTCCAGATACAAAAGTAGTTCTCATGATTAGTTACCCAAAATCATGGAACGAATCGTATTCATGGATTTGTTTACTCCATTGAAAACTGTACTCCATCTAAAACTATAGGGAATGGAAAAACTTATTCCGTTTGCTCGCCAAGCGGCACGTTTACCCGTTAAGGTATAGGTATTCCTCGAAAACATTTATAGCACTGCTCAAGAAAAGGGGAAAACAAAAAAAGGGGGGAAGGGTACAGGAATAGACCGCATTTTTATACGAATTTTTCGCTATGGTTAGGCATTAGTGGGTTAATGGATATGTAGATCTAATGTAGTGAGTGCCTCTATCCTGTTCCTTCAATGTGTTTTTCTTATCGCATTCCTGCTCTATTGCTCTCGCTCTTACACGCACGTCTAATGGTTTGTTTTCTCTTTTCTTTTACAGGAATTCCTGACTTTGAGGTAAGTTTTCACTCTAATAGTGTTAGAACTGTTTAACCTCCACACAATCTGAACGGCAACGCTCAATAGCTTAGGAATTATATAAAAATATACTTAATATTTGAATTTGGTGAGTTTATCACAGCGCAAAAATAATCTGCAGCTACAAAGGAAATCTCCTGCGTAGACCTCTCCAACTCTTCCTGACTTTTCGTGTTTAAGAACCTCAGCGACTTAAAAATAATAATAATAATAAAAGATACTGTAGAGCGCAAATACAACAGGTTCCTTCGTTGCGCCAACAAAATACCACATTTTCCAGCTCCTGAAATCCATCATAAAGTCACATTCTTAAAGTCAAATTCTCAAAATTATCGTAAACCAAACGTCTGATAAGTGCTTTCAAAGGGAAATGAGTTACTTAAAATATTTCGCAGAAAGATTTTCTGTTTCTGGGCCAAGAAGCAAAAGATAAAATAATCTGTTTCGTATTTTTCGTACCTCTATTTTCGGCGGGGTCGTCAAGAAAAAAATTATGACGTAAGGCAGTTGTTTTCCGAAGCGGCACTGCACGTTCTATCACCGATAGATAAAGACAAGAATATGTCACGTTGTCTGTTACCATAACCTTGACAGTTTACGAGACTTAACTCGGAGACGCTCGTCTATCAGGTTGTGAGGGCAGAACAGTTTTCGGGTTGGAGCAATAGTCGGGTGCTTCCATCAGTCGTGTCACGACCTTGTGACTATTTTCGAGCAGAGTTCTGTGCACACCGTTAATTTCGAAGGTTTAGTATTCCACCTTTGAAATCAATTGTTCAAAATTAAAGTGATGACGATTATCAACTCACTGCCGCGTAGTTTTGTTTATGTTAATAAGAGTCTTATTTTAACCTAGCTCCACTCGGATTTGTCTTGTGCTTCAAACTTCGTTGCCGCTCCGAAGGGATATCGCCTAGTTCGATTCTGCTTTGGCGGTAACTGCCGCAGTGATTTTTTGAGGGTTAGGTTCGGTAACCTTGGTTAACTTAGGTTAAGTAGCATAACAAGTTAAATCAGAATCTTCTTCATATAATTTTAATTGATTATATTCTCTACTTTTAGTTAAAACAATACGATTTTTCAGTTTCGGCGTAATTAGAACAAATTATCGTGCGGGTTTTAAATAATATGTTTTTGCAACACTTTTTTGTATGAAGATTAGTTTCAATCCGTTACAAACGATTATCTTAAAGTTATCAGTAAATCATTGGTTGTAGTTAGGTCTATGAGAGAACTGGAACCGCTACCGCGACATCGCCACGACAGCAAGCTAACTTAACTTAACCTAGGGTTATTTTGCAACCTAACCTAACTTAGCTTAACCTAACCTCTAAGCGAAACTCGACATAATTAACCTAGCCTAACCTATATTGACCAAGGTTAAGTTAAGTTAGCTTCCTTTCAGGGCGGCGGCTGTTTCACTTCTCTCAAGTACCTTATGCTCCGCTCCGACCAAAGGTGGAACACAAGAGGTGGAAGTTCGACCTTTCAAATCCATACCCCACTGTGACGGTGTCACGGCTGGGCTCCTGTTATCGCGGCCCATGAGCCTCGCGCTACGGTTCATTGCGGCTCGCCTCATGTGAGTTCGGACTCGCTCCTTGTATGGGCAACGCGACAGTCCAGCCTTTATCAGCCCGATAATAGGAGGGAGGGGCTGCAGGGGGAGGGGGTTGGGGGCTGGGGGAGGGCAGAGGGCAGCTTATCGCCGCGCCGCGAACCGTTACTCGATAATATTTGTGAACGGAATTCATTCGAACTGAATCACCGGACACCGAAGGAAGTCTTCTCAAGAAGTGAAGAGCTTTTTACTTCTGGTGTTCGAAATTTATGCCTAAAGAGATGATTCCTCGAAAAAAGAGTGTAACCCTCAGTTTTATGAAGATTTCCTTTTTTTAATACAATAAAATTTAATTAAAAAATTAATAAATAATAAAAATAAAATTTATTTATAATTTAATATAATAAAAAATTAATACTTTTATAATGTTATAATTTAATAAAAAATTATTAATAATAAAAAATATTTAAAAATAATATATATTTTTTTTTAAATATTCCTTGAGCGGTTGCTTACCTGACATCAATCGCGGCTTTGTAACCGCCTTTTAATTAATTTATTTTTTTCAAATGCAAGGTTTTAAAGGTAGTTTCTTTTTTCTCTTTTTTTTTAAAAAAAATAATACCTTAATTTTTTCTCTCGACGTCTTATGATAAGGTTTTTTTTAAGTTCTTTGTTAAGGTTTCTTGGGACCCTTTTTGTTGAGATTTCTACGAACGTCGAAGGTATCTTTGAAATTCGCTTGTGCAATCAATGCGCGGGATTTGGCTCAATCGGTTATCATGTTTTTGATTTTTCTTTGAGTGTGTCATACTAAAGCCTTACCTCACATGAAAGTTTTAAATGTTTGCATTTCCAACTCCTCCCGCTCCACTCTGAATTTATCTTTCTTCACATTATGAGAACAATATAGCCGCGAATTTACGCAGGATCAAATTAATCTAGCGTATATGCCCTGCACCTCGCTCCACCTTATTTCGCAACGAAACGTTAAACGTTAAGGGAACAAATAGAACCTTCAATGCCTACGGTGCATAGGACTTTTACTTATTAATCAACTATTTTTCTAGTTTGCCCTTTGCGAGAGATAGCGATTCTGTTTTGACAAGTTCGTAGATAAGACGAAATCAAGTTTGAGTAAACACGGCAACCTTGAGGGAACAATTGGCCGAATTTTGTTGAGCACCGCCAGCGTTGCCAGATTTCGCAACTTTGCCGAATTTAAACGCGGTTAAATTTTAAGCCAGGAGAGATAACCTAGTGATTAACCCTACCATTGGATTGCTCAGTTCGAGAGCAATCCAAAACATACCCAACATGCTAGGTTATCTTTAGTGGTTCTCGAGTTAACCGAGGTTAAAATTTTACAAAATCGCGAAATCTTGCAACTCTGAACCGCGTAGGCCACGGCGTGTGGGCCAAGCCGTAGGCTCATCGCGACCCGCAAGAATAATAGGTCAATCAGAAATTAGAGGCGATATATTTTCATAAGCAATGGACTGGATATTTGTTGGAAAGTTAGAGTCCCAAAGAAGGAAGTTATGCAACACCATCGAAGGAGGACAAAGTGAAGGTGTTAAGAAGACCAGTTGTTTGGCTACCAACGAGATCTTCCTTTACAAGGTGGTGTATCTTTTTTGCACTCTCTCCCACTCACTAAATTGAGGTGCGGTTTTTTTTTTATTTCGTTGATTGGACGTCGCAGTGACATTTCGTACTCTTATTCCGAGTTATCATTTTCCTGGCGTTGAAGTGTACCGTTCCGAAATCCAATTTTTCGAAATTTTAACACCACGTCTTCCGATTTTTTTCTTTTTTCCTTTTAATTTTTACTTTAAAAATTTGTTCTCTAAATCTGTTGTGTTGTTAAATTGTTTGCATTTGCAAATCGTGTCATAAACGACCTATTTTTGGAGGATATTGATTATAAAATCATTATTTCTATATTCCCATATGAAGAGCTTTCAGAGACTATAAAAACATTAAAAGGGAGTATGTTCAAGTGTTCCCCTTTTCCTGGGCGACATTTAGGGACAAACCCTAACGCACAAATATCTCTCACCCACCCAACCTGGTAAAGGATTGAATAGGAGGAGGTGCAACACGGCGATATACAGTTTACCATTATGACGGCGCGGTATACCTATCATGCGACACATACGATTAAAGTGTGTTAAACGTTTTCGAAACAAGTAATGGTATAATGACAGGAACCGCTAGAAAATAAAATCAGGGCACATGGATAGGCAAATCTCAAATGCATGGGCACTGGTAGTAGAAATACAGTCTTACAAAAAGTGTGAATTCATTAAAGAATTTGCGTGGGATTTTATTTAGCAGAGACAGAATTGAGAAGTGGACATTTTGGACATTGTGGCGTCAGCACGCGGCCGTGGCCGTGAGTGCGTTGCGTTGTGCTGGATAACACTCGTCCGAATAAGCGATGCCCGTCGTCGTTTGTCTCCTATCACCTTATTGGTCGGTTGATGACGTTAAAGCCCCATTTCCCGCCAACTCCCTTTCCCCTTCCATTCACTCTGCACCCATTTTCGGGTTTGGGTCAACTGCCTCTCCGTTGCCACTGAGCAATCCGATCGTAGCTCTGCTCAACGGGGTAGCTGTCATAAGCGCCAAAAACCACAAGCGCCAACGCCGCAAGCGCCAATCCGTAACCGCCATACGAGAAAAGTCGCAAACGCCAAAGGTGTTAAC
>Ga0058701_10000694_pt1 | contig 22555 bp, 8 predicted proteins | sample AgamicOrMae_FD_97039 | JGI IMG/M metagenome (GOLD analysis project Ga0058701, IMG submission 97039) | Agave microbial communities from Guanajuato, Mexico - Or.Ma.e | ecosystem: Host-associated > Plants > Phyllosphere > Phylloplane/Leaf | place: Guanajuato, Mexico | collected 2012-06-04 | reverse complement strand
GTGAGGTTCACTGTCCTGCAAAAAGGTCAAACTAACTGTGGTTGAAAGTCGAATTTGGGGTGAAAAAAGTTGCATATTAAATTCACCCTATTTTGGGAGGTTAAATTAACCCCAAGGACTTAAAGTGTTGTTTCCAGCAATTTTTCAAGTTTTTGGTCACTGGCCTTTGCTCTGGCCAATATTTAGGTATATCCAGCCGATAGTTTTGAATATTTTTCAGAAATCTGTCATATATTTAATTGAAATTTGGTCAATTTTCTCTTGTTATCCGTTTATTATACCCGTGATATCTTGCTTATATCCTGATATGCGGTAGATTTCCAGCAAGATGGTACCCTTGGGGATCGAAGATTGGCTGAAAATATTACCTTTTAGAATGTGCACTGTATGGCTTTCAATATAGAGAGCGTTTTGTAACCTCAGCAGGATGGTTTTGAAGTCGATTGAAGGCGGCATTTTGTAGCGGAACTAAGAAGTTGAGGCGCGGTGACGGAACCCGCTTACAGCGCGCACTCAAGGTTACTCCCGCAACCGGATCCGAGGCCGGGTTGGGCTGTTCTAATCAGGCCCCTTTTCTTTGACTTAACAAACAATTATACTTCCGTTATCATTGTTAAGTCAACAAATGGCATTTACCTTGGAAGCGATACTTGCCGTGAACCCACAACTCGCCCCTTCAATCCGCAAAAGCGGACTCTTAGTTGAAATAGTGCCCGTTTTAACTAACCTTTTTTATTTCATTTTATGTAATTACCAAAACATGAGAATTTGAGTAAGCGACCGTCGTTTTGCAAGGAAGAGGCGGGTGTTCAAAGTTAAAGTATGAGTTATTGTTACATAGGAGAAAAGAGCATTCTGTATCACGGCCAGGTTGAGTGCTTCGGCGCTTGACTTTATGGCCGAACACAGTAAAAACTAACCCCTGTTTTAGATACGAAGGTAAAACAAGGGAAGAGCGTATTTTTTGTTGTTTTTGAAGATACTCTATGAATAACCATATCAGTGGAGAACCCTCGACGAGACCTTTTGATTGGTCCGGTTGTTGATGGGTTCATCTCTAAAAATAACCAGTTATAAGCTATGCCCCATTTTCACCTTCATACCGGAAACGGGTGTGGAACTACCTGAACCCATAACAGCCCAAATTATTTAGAGCGAAATTTAGCTAAAGAGGAATTGGATATATTTTTTCCGTTGTAATACAAAATTTTATCTTTGAAAAATCCCGAAATTATTAAATTTCAAGTCTCCAGAGAAGTATTATTTTTTAAATTGTGACAAAACTGAACTGAAAAGATCCTCTAAAATATTTTTTTCTGTTACCGAACGGCATCGCTGGGCGGTAGTGGGTTAAACAGGGGTTATTAGTTTTTACTGTGAAGGTGGGATATGCACACGAGCTGAAAAAAAAGACCTTAAAATTTCCAGTGCGCGGTAGTGTATGCAATGAAATCGAACCCTTCTGATTGGATTTGCTCACGTCTCGGACAAAGCAAGCTACGAGACTGCGAAAATGGAGTCAGCCGCAGCCGCAGCAAGGCATGCGGCGTAGTTGCTGACCGGTCCGCGCGGCGGCGGCGGCGCTAGCGTCGGATGTGGGTCACAGAGCCCAGCGGGCAGCCTAGCACCCTACTTCTCACAAAACACCTTTTATGATACCATTCATAACAAAGGATGAAAGTTACTTAATACTCACGATCAAACGAGCCAAAAAACTAGCGGACTTGCCTTAAACCCTTTGGGAAATCTGGCAGTGACCCGCGAAATTTATCGAGCTTATGTGTTGACAGATTACGTATTTTCTGTGAATTTAATCTTCTGCCTTGAAAATCTTGCAAAGCCAGATAAATTTTGCTGAAAATACTCCAAAATCAACTTACTTCTAATCAAAATTATAGTTGTTTTTTTCACCTTTATTTAACTGGTAAAAAATCGTTCTTTTTAATTATTCAAAATGTGGCTAATTTTTAATATTTTTTTCTTTAAGAACGACATCATTTTTAGCACCATTTGATGTACCACACTAAATAAAATAAAAAAAAACTTCGTTTCAGTAACAATTATCTGAGACACTGACAATCGCGCCTTGTTCCTAAGCAAACCACATCCGTATCAGTTGAAATATTCACTTTATGTCGCCTTTTTTATTTTCTTGTCAGCATAACATTTTTTTGTTACTGTAACCACATAAAAATTGTCGTTTGAAAATTGCAGTTTTGACAGTTGTTTTTTTTTATTTTTTTATTTTTTTATTGCGTGATTTCTTTTTTTTTCTCCTTTTTTAAGGACATGAATCGCCCTAGACACTTTTTCTTATCACCGGGGAATTTATTGCCTACAAGGTTATCTTCAAAAGAGACGCTACCTTGGATTGTTATTGTCTAGGCAAAGGAAATTTCTACTCAAGCGATATTCATCTCAGCTCGCTTACTTTCCGGCCACAGTACAGCGGTCGAGAAGTAAGCGGCATCTGGCTTGTCGACAGTCGAGCTGATTGTGAGCAAAAGCAATCTTAGCTTAGGGTAAATGATGAGGCTATGGCAACGGCAGGTTAGGTTAGGTGCCCTATTTTGGATTTGCCAGGTGCGCTCCGCGTTACCCGGCAAAGAAAGGCAGCAAAAGAGGTAGAAAGTGCACACCTTCAATTTAGTTATATGCGGAATTTCAATTATTCACGTTGACAAATAACTATGAGAGATCTTCAATACAACACATTTTGTTATGTAACGTAAATTCTATTATTGTTTTCATAAACGGAATTTTAATGCTTTCTTTGAAATTGAATGTTTTCTTAATTTGAAATTAAAATTCACGCCACGGAAGAGCCAAGTTTTAGCAAACATGTAAGCAAAAGAGGTTGATTTTGAAATTTTGAGGACAATGTTTAAAAAAAAGGTCAATTTTACTTAATTAGTACGTTAACTTAATTTTACTCATTTTTTTGGGGGGTGTCAAAATAAGTTTTTAGAAAAGAAAATATTTGGCTCTGCAAAAAGAAAAGGAAAACGAAAAAAAAACGCACTTAATAAATGACAAATTCGGTTTCAAAATAATATTTTTTAATAAATAAAAATAATAATAATAATAATAATAAAAAACATTTGCGAGGTGTGATTTATTATGTGCGTAAGGCGAACTTGCGGTTTTACTCGTTCTCAAGATAGCACTTGGAGAGTGTTTTAATTTGTGTTTAAGAAAAAAAACACCTTTTTTTTGGCCCTCAAGCAAAATTTTGTCAAAAAAGGGAACGCACACAATAAATGACGTTTTTTTGGCTTCAAAGTAAAATTCTCTAATTAGGGGGGAAAGAACATTTTCGAGGTGTGATTAATTTTGCGTAAGGTGAACTTGTGGTACTACTCACCCATCTGAAGTTAGCACTCAGAGAGTGTTTTAATTTGTATTCAGTAGCACGGATAGTTCGAGTGATTAATGGTCTGAAAATGGAGCAGGGATCCCCCAAGGACATTGGATCCATAGCCCCCCCCCACCTCCTCGCCGAGCTCTCACCTCGAACTCTATTTATCGCGATGATTAGCCGCATCTCTGTCTTGTATTCCTCGGAATATGACGGCGTCCTTCTCTTGTCCACTGGAAAGGCTATTCAGTCCACACTTGAAATTTAGTGACTTGCGTTTAGATAATTGGTTCTTTCTTTTTTGGGCTAAAGTAAAAGTGGTGACACTGAAAAGCAACCATTTATTTCAAACGATACTTAACCCAGATTTAGCTACCCTCAAACCGGTTGTGGATATAGGTTAAGAACGTACTCTGCTTGCTTGTATGTTCAAACAACGCTTAATGAGTAGAGCTAAAATATTTTGGCAATGGAAAAAATAATAGAAACGCTTCCCAAATTTTCGGTCCCATTAAAAGTTGTTACGCTAAGGAAAAAAAAATCTTTCCTTTACGCGCCCTTTGTGGTACTGGTTAGATTTTCCATCCTTGTGTTATACCTTAGTTCAACCGTTAATTACTTTATATAACCTACACGGAAAAAATGGTTTTGTTACGGCAACAAAATTAGGGACAACAAATAAAATTTTTGTTGCTGCAACAAAAATTTTGCCACAGCAAACAAACGTTTTGTTGATAGAACCAAACATTTCGTTGTAACAAAATATTTTTGTTATCCCTATTTTAACTAATGATTTTGTTGGTATAACAAAACCTTTTTTTTCGTGATATTATATACTTTATATAACGTTTATTATGATAACATTCAACCGTTCAGATTTTGTTAGCCTGTTGGCTTACATGGTGAGGTTACATTTTATGTTGTTTTCGTGTAATTCCTCTCTTCTCGGCGACGAAAGTTGTAGTGAAATTCACGCTTCAGTGAAATATAATAAGTCTTCTATTTGGTAAAGTTACGAGCCTTTCAGAGCCCTTTTTCGCGGAATGGTTTGAGAAAAAATAGTGAATCGAATAGTCGTGACTATTTCGTCTGGGAAAATTGGCAGGTTGGCCTAAAGAGGACCATCCCATTGGCATTGCCTCGCAGGGCAAACAGTTTTCTATTCCCTTCACTCTCATGTTGCGCAACATGAAAAAGCCGCAGATAAGCTCGCGAATTCACAAAGCCCCTTCATAGGTCTACCTACCTCAGCCGATTTTGAAAGGGCGTTCAACTCGATGCCAGTTTAATAACATTGTTTGGATAACACTGGGATGGGATGCTGCGAAACGAAAAATCTGCACCTTTTGTGAGGCCGATGGACACGGACAATGGACCCAGTAGTTAAGATGTCTCTGTGTTTTTTCTTTGATTACTGGTATCTTGAAGACATCCTGTGAAAGCTGATGAATCAGGGCGATATCTTTTTAACGCATGCTGATATAAGATGATACGTAACTATTTTTGGTAGATGACTTATTGTTTCGCGAAAACAGACTCGTGACGTATTTTGTAGTTTAGTTTTCATGCAATTAAATCGCTGAACTCTCGCCGAACCCTTTCATTTTAAATTTTCCTCCGACGTTAACAAAAATATGATTAATGTACTGTATGTCTATACATTTTATTAATTACCAAATTAAGTGAAAAAACACGCTATTTTTAATGAAGGTAGAAAGAAAAATGCTTTACCAGCATTTGATAATCACATCTAGTAAGAGTGTGAAAAGATTTCAAATGCACGGTATAAAAGGTTTTGTTATACCAACAAAATCATTTGTTACAATAGGGACAACAAAAGTATTTTGTTACAACAACAAAATGATTAGTTCTATCAAAAAAACGTTTGGTTGCTGCTTCAAAATTTTTGGTTGCAGCTACAAAAAAAATATTTGTTGTCCCTATTTTTGTTGCCGTAACAAAACCATTTTTTTCCGTGTGCCTTTGAAACCTTCTTAACATATTTTTAGAGCGAGTGATGAATTCGCATTCTAATAATTGACCGTTTGTCTAGGTTAACGTAGGTTAAGTTGTTTTGTTTCGTTCCTCTTGGTTTAATCATAAAAGATGAACCAAAAGAGGTGGAATATTCAACCGTTAAATTTGCACTTCCGCGTTGGCCCAGAACCATAACCTTTGGATTAGTTCTATTAGCACGCCTACTACAAGGGAGACTTAAACGCACGGAAACCAACCTAATGCGGAAGGTGACTTGAACGCACGGAAACCAATCTAATTCATTTTAAATGGGGCAGCGTGCGAATATTCACTTCCTAACCCTTTTAGCCCGCTGATGGATTTTTGCAGAGGCTTGTGGCGACATGACGCTCGTTCTCATTTGAAATGCAAGTTTCTCTGAATATCGACTTGTTAAATGAGATCAGATGCACTTGCAACAGGGCACTGCACCAGCAGATTTCACTTTCTTTACGTGTAATTGTAGTCCAGACGTGATGCATTTGCGTGGATGCATTACCTTATGCAGAAAATCGTGTTACTCCATTTATGTCACCTTGAAAACAGAATTCCGCGCGCGAAAGTATACGGCTGGGCTGATTGACAGGAATTTTTCAACCGAATCCACTTTACCGAAAGACTTCACTTTAAAGCCATAGGCATCGGAAACCAAACTTATCGTAATCATTGGCATCCCAAAAAAATGCACCTTAAAAAGAAAAAAAAAGAAAAAAAACACCTTTAAAAAGCCGGTTCAAGAGTTTTTTTTCTTCTTTTTTTGCGATATGTTTTAGCTAAGGTTGAACTCTGTTTTGATTAGTTATTTTTAAGATAGGACTAAGAATAGCCCTGTCTAACAAATTGGTGGCGAGAGGTTGGTGAAAAGGCAAGGTTAGGTCTAGTTTAGGTGAAAAAGATGTCTCTAAGGATGTTTTCAGAAATATAGAGACGTTTAAATTGCTGGAAATGTATGAAAAATTGCAGTCCGATCATTCGTTTTCCTAAATGCATCGGAATTTGCTTATTCAGGAAACCTTGAGATGCGACCCACGCTAACAAGAAAAAGGAAAAGTTGAGGAAAGGTTATGGAAACGAGAAATCATTCAAATTTCGTCGAAAAAACGATAATGAATTGGCCGCCCACACCCAATATTTCGAAATACTCCATAAAAGAAGTAGCTGTATTGTGGTTTTTAAAAGCGGTAGCCGTCATTATAATGAATTTTAAAGACAAAGGCTTCACGGCCTTTGGTACCGTTAAGACGGTACCAGTTTACCGGTGCTCTAATTATTTCTAAAAAAAAACGTTTGCTGTTTAACAGTTCGTTTCGAAGAAGCAGTTCTAGTGACGGATTCTAATGAACTATAAAGTCACTATAAAGATTGTCCGCTAAACAGTCCGTCGTGCATTTCCATAACGAAACAATTGCAGCCGAATTATGTACTTTAATTTGAGGCTTACAGGACGGTATCGTTCACCGAGTCACTGAATATGCAGTGGTATATCTTCCTCTGGTTCATTACCTATTTTGTCGCCATGCGTAAAGTGCGTTTTTAGTACTGTTTTTCTCCAACGAATCGCGTATCTCTATATTTTGACCCGTATCTTGACCTATTAAAGATACGCTTAGTCAAGATACAGGCGATAGGCTCATAGACCCTGCTCAATGAATCACCGTATGACGTGGCGGGGCGCGACTTTGTGAGATCGACTTGCTGTCGATGTCATATTCGAGATATCGCACGCTTCGCTAAGCATCGGGGCGTGCTGTCTGAGGACTCGTCTTATTGCCAGGCGATCTGATTGCCCTCCTTCTCATAACCTTGCTTAAACTAATCTAGTCCCCTTGACCTTTAGCACCGACTACCCACAAACTATGTTTGGCCTTGCCTCAACTGTAAATGGATTAACGGGTGTTAATGGCCTGCTGTGTTAAGTCTTTTTGTGGACTTACAGATGGGAAAGGATGGAATTTTTTCTTAAGCTGCCCTTTGTTGGCTCACTGGAGTTTTCTGATTCAGTAGATTACACGAAAAAAAATGGTTTTGTTACGGCAACAAAATTAGGGACAACAAATACATTTTTTGTTGCTGCAACCAAAAATTTTGTTACAGCAACCAAATGTTTTGTTGATAGAACCAAACATTTTGTTGTTGTCACAAAATATTTTTGTTATCCCTATTTTAACAAATTATTAACAAAACCTTTTATACCGTGATTGGCATGGCTTAAGCTAAACACTCATCAAGATATTTTTTTTTCAAAAATAAAAATGTGTGGTACTTTGTCTAACCTCATCTACTTTATCCTAATGATATAATACCTTACCAAACCTAGCCTCTCCCATACAATTCCATCCTACGGGCAACCTTAAAAGACTTTCTTGAAGCAATGCCCACGAAATTTACTTTATTTTTAAAATAACGCACTTTCGATGGGCATGTTTTTGAATTGGTGTAAGAAGACGGTTAAGGACATGTTAAGAGCCGCACTTTTTGTAGCGATTGTACTTTCGCTTCGCAGCGTTGTTACGCAAGGATTGAATGGAGCTCGTGCGTACCTATTCAGATGATATCAGTTCATTCAACCACAAAAAATAGAAAAAAAAGTAGTTTTAAGCTCGCAATTTAACTTATAATGTAGGTTTTTTATTCGATTTTGAGGTGTCATTAATTTCTTAGGCCTTTGAATCATTTTTCGTGGCATTTTCAATTTTTTTTGTGTATAAAAGATACTTGATCGGTTTTTTTTTAATTATTTTATTTAGACTTATTCTGTAATTGCAGTATTTTTAAAAGGGAGTGTCTGTTTGACCCGACTGCCCCATTTAAAATGTGTTAGGTTGGGGTCCTTGCGTTCAAGTCTCCTCCCATTTAATATACATTAGATTGGTTACGTGCAAGTCTCCCCATATTAACGCAAGTCGGGTCAATAGCCACAGCTTTTTTGAAATCATATATTATCCTGTTATGCTCCGCACATGAGCATAATCTGCCGAAGCCAGAAAACGGGAAAAATTGTAGCCAATAAGTCTATACTGAGAAATTCTAAAGGACTGGAGAGAAAGTTTTCACGGTATTTTCACACCAAAGGTTCCCTTTATTACATCGCCGAATGTGTTTACGAATGCAGGTATACAGTACCTTTCTTCAGGAATATCTTACCGCAGAAATAATTGGTTTATGCGGTGTTTTCATCACCATTTGCCAAAAAATTAAAACCTGCGCCACTCAAAACTCATCTTTGTTCCCATTCATTATACTCACCGAAAGAATCCGATAATATTCATTGAAGACTTAATTATTTATTCTCTGTGTGTTTCAGGTATGGGAATCGTGAAATCCGCATACAAGGATAATCTGTAAGTGATTCATGGTTAGCCCTGCTCAAACCACTCCACGCTAAATTTTAGTGGTGGTATGAACCTCTTTGGTTCAACCTGTCGCAGTCTAACGGAGCTCAAGGGAGCGAGAAATGGGGCATCTAAACTAGATTAATGTAAATCGCGTTATGCGTGTTACCAGCCTCTCGGTGGCGGTAACTGTCACCGGGAAGGAGGAGATATCATGGTGATAGGTGAACGGAGCGGGAACGAAGAGAGACACAAGTCACCTAACCTAGTGTTGCCACCCGGAAACAGCCAAAAAGTATTCCTCGAAGAAATTTCTAATACACTTTATTCATAAAATGAATATATCACCCTCTCTTCTCATAACATCCTCTGAGAAACCTCACATAAAAAATAATCATTTTTAAAATTTGTCTAATTTTCATATTTCAATCCCTTCAATGGAAAAAAAACAATCAGTTGCGAAAGCGTATTGTAAAAATCGATTAAATGAACGCGCTAATCAAAAAAAAATCAACTACTGTTCTTATACATTGCAGTTGATCGATTTTTGAAACGTTCTTTTTCACTTAATCGATTTTTAAGATACGCCCTTCCGTTCTATTCGGCTTTTCGTTGGATCTATTTTAGCCCAATGCGCATTTTAATGAAACGTTATATTAAAAGACTGCATTCTACTTTGAATCCAGATCTAACCTGGTTACGCTTCAATTTTTCTCAAAGTTTGTATTTGAAAGTTGCCAATGTTTCTTCACCGGACATTGCAAACAATACCCCCATGGACGGGATTTCAAATGTAGCCATTTTAAAGCAATAATGCACGCTGAGTTAGAAATAAAAGGCCTTTTTTGCGCGAAGGTACGTCGGCGGAGATGTTAGGGAAGCGAGACTCATGGCGGCTCATGCGAGCACGTGGGTCTAGCTTCAACATGTCCGGAAACAATGGAGAGACTTGTGATTGAGTTATTCACCAATAATCAAGCCATCATTGTTTGTATTGAATGCATTTTCGGACGCCTTACACAGCAAAAATTGGCGATATATCAACAGGTGCCTTTATGACTTGGATGGCTTCATTAGTTTGACTGTTGTACTTTCGTTGGGATTCAATTGATTTTTTTACTGAACTTCGTTTAGGGAGTACTCCGTATAAGTGTCAAGGACATAAAATCAATCCCAACCCAATTTTTTCCTAGCAATATATGTTTTAAAAAAATGTATACAAAAATGCATGCGAGGGTAAAAATTTCATGCACACAATTATGTGAGTGAAACTTCTTAAAATGCTCATAGCAGTAGCGATAGATTCTGAATTGATTCAGTGGATACACATATTATAGTTCCTAATAATTTAGACTTCAAAAACAGTTTCAGTAAGAATTGAAGACTAACATATGCGAGGTTATTCATTGAGTCATAAAACAGCTAAACAGAAATATAAACTAATTTAAAAATTGCGGAAATGAAGATTAACTCAATGTAGCATTTCTATGTAGATAAAACTCTGAGAATTCTACACTTTCTCCTCAAGGAAGTTTTTGTGACGCAATAAGTGTTATCCATAAATGCGATATTCTTTCTCGATATTCACTGCGATAAATTTAAGATGGGAGCTACTCAAATGAGAAGCTCCCATCTTAAATTTATTTTAAAAGAAGAAACTGATACGTATGGGCTGTATCAAATTTAGACTTATAGAAGGATAATGTCTTGTACAAAATTGTCATGATTTTCTTCCTTTTTTATTGAAATTGGAGGTGCCGAGACGTTTGTTTAGTGAGCAATTCTCGGTGAAGCCACAAACATGTTAACCGAGTAACGATTTGGGATCAAAACTAACAAAAGAGTTCTTGCGCAACTGGAAACGGAAATTGATTTAGAAGAAAAGAACCGCAGAGATGCGGATCATAAGAACTTTTTACTTTTTAGCTTTTTTTCTGGTTAACGACCCAAGTCAGCATCGTTGCAGAGTAAAGAACTCTGTTTTTTTCCGGTGCTAAAATTTTGAAAGTCACCTATTTTCAGAAGAAGAAAAAAGACGATCTGTTTGATAATAATATCTTGATATCTTGAATATATATTGATATAATAAAAGTCTAAAATATTATCCTTCCAACGAAAGCGATTGCATTAACCAAAACTTTGTTTTAGGTTGTCAAACCCTTAAGTATTATGATAAAATCGATAAAAACCATACCTCTTTTGGAAAACCTAATCGTGTTATGGGTATTAAAGTACCAATTGTGTAATACGAGTTAAGTACGAACTATAACTGGTCTTGCAGAAAATTTTGGAGGTACTCAGCAAAGGACTTCCGCATCAAGACCTTTTCATTGTAGAAAAAGAGATGATTTTATAAATAACTTGTTGTAGACAAAGTTGAAAATTTTTAAGCAAAATTGTGTATCTTCTTGAAAAACGCATAAAACTTTTAATTAAAAAATTTGATATTGGAGAAATTTTATTGTCAAATTCTCATTTTGGAAGATTTTGAGACTTAGTCCAGGGACGGTTTTTGGTTCTGAAAAAGAGCTACTTATTTATTCATAAGTTAGCCATTTAGTATCCGTATGGCTGTTGTCGACTTTTTAAACATTAAATTCAATGAAGGAAATCTCTTATTTATTTAGGAAGTTGAAGCGAAATGTGCCGTCGGCTTTGCTCAAATCATGTACCTATCAGTTGCGAAATAACTTTTTGCAAAATCGTAAGCTAAAAAAAATTAGCCAGGGCCTTATCAGATAAAAATTTCTCGAGTAATCCTTATAGGCGCAAATCTGGTATATTTTTGTGTTATATTGAAATAATATGTCGTGTAATACGCTAAGATATGTCTAGAAAGCTTACGGGTTTAATCTAATCCTTACCGATTAATTTAGACCTCGTGATGTCCTTAGCACTTTGGAGGCTGTGACGACGTAGGCAAGACAGATGATAATGATCCGGAAGTATCCAAACATCATTACACGCAAAATTAGACCTAATAATAAGGAAAAACAAATACTTTTGGCTGATTAAAAACCCGTCAATTATATGCGCATATGTGGCGGCTTCACCAAGATGACTGTAATCCGACTGGCTATAGTTTTCGTCAATCCTACAATCTCAAATCGTGGTTTCTGTGACGCAATTCTAGCGTAACTCCGTTACGTCATAAATATATAATTAACGAGGTGAATTAACAAAAGATGACCCGATTAGGGGCAATCAGGGCGTTATTGTTACCTGAGGGCATGATGTGGGACGTCTTGACCAGGAATCGCATCGTATAAATTTGATTAAACATTTTACCATGTTTCACTTTTCATTCACAAGTCGCGCAATTATTGGGCAAATCTCAAAGTTCATAATCTAACCACGCTTTACCGCGGTTAACGTGATGGTTGCAACCATCGAAGAGTTCCTTTAAAGACGTTTCAAAGGTGTTAAATATACTTGATATCTTTTCATCCCCTGTATTTTCGCTATGACATGGTGATGTGTATTTTTGACGGTTATGAATTATTTAGAGTATGTCTGTATCCTTGTCAGTATCCGTAAATGGAATACGCCTTGCTTTACCACGACTACTAATGCGCATGAATCTTAACGTCTCGCATTTTAAATACGGTGCTCGACTTTAAAATATGAATTAGATAAGCTTCTTAACACGTAGTTTTTTTTTAATGAAAAAAAAATCACTTTGAGAATAAAGGTCCTGAAGTTTGGCTTGTGCTTCGCTTTGCTGTCAACTGTTTAGAGGCCTAATGCCACTTTTCATTGACAGTAATTGCCGCAAAGCAATGTTGCCAAATTTCGCAATTTTGCAAACTTTAACCTCAGCTATCTCAAAAACTACTTAGGATAACCTGTCATATTGGATATGATTTGGATCGCGCTCGAGCTGAGTAGTTCAAAAATGGTGTTGATCATTGAATTATCTCTTCCGGTTAAATAGTTGATTGCGTTTAAAAAGAACAAAGTCGCGACATTAGGCAACACTGCAGATGTAAGCGGCATTCGGCAATATATTCGGTACCATGTGCCTCGCTCCTCTCTGCTTTTCGACGTTTAAGTAACGTGCTTCCCTGCGGTAGTCGCTGGCGACTTAAGCAGACAGGAGGAGAGGTGTAATATACAAAATTCGAAATTTAAAGTAGCCTTCCAAGAAAAAAAGCTGAGTAAGGAAGAATTAAGCGTCCAGTTGGAAAGTAGTTAGGCAAACGGCATAGGCCTATTCGCGTAACGACTTTGGGCCCACCGAGGTTCAAACAGTGCCTCTTCAAAGTGTCCTTAAGATGCATTCATCGTTTAAGAACCCATAAGGAGAAAGTACCTCTTAAACATTAAAATTCATTTCAAGATGTCTCACGTTGTCAAGCTGACCGTATAGAAAACATAAGAAAACATTGGCAGTGTGTTTAAGGCCTCGAATTTATGGGTCCGTGTCCAAATCAGAAAATGTGTGACCGGATCCTAAATTACCTTTTTTGGAGTGGAGTTTTCGCTTCTTGTGCTTTACTCATAGTAGTTAGGGCTATGAGAGAACTGGCGCAGCACCTAACCTAAGGTAGGCTAGGGTTATTTTGAAACCTAACCTAACCTAGGGCTATTTTGAAACCTAACCTAACTTAGCCTAGGGTTATTTTGCAACCTAACCTAACTTAGGTTAGATTTCAAAATAACCCTAGGCTACCTTAGGTTAGGTGCTGCGCCAGTTCCCTCTTAGCCCTGACTACTACTCATCGTCGGTAATCCGATTGGAGAGAGTATGGAGCGAGGCACACGATATATAACCTAACTTAACCAAGGTTAAACCTATGGAACGGTTAGCGGTGATGTCGCTTCGGTGGCATAATAAGCGGCTTTTAGGTATTACTTCGAGGCAAAAGGTAGTTCTGAGCTGAGGGCAATGCAGAAGGAATTTAAGGTAACCTATAGGTTCACTTTACCTAGGTTTACCGAATCTTTGCAGGTGTACGTCGTTCCTTGAAATGTGATAAGTTAGGTTGACCCAGTTGATCGCCAAATTGGATCCATCCTTTAGACTTCAATTCCTTTTTAGTAATTATACATGAAGAAGGTTCGGACAAGTATTTTTATGAAAGTTGCGAGATATTTCAAGTCATGTGACGCAAGGTTATGAAAATAATGGTTGTTATTGAATATATGAACGTTCTGATAACTATGGTATCCTCTCTAAACAAGGAAAAGCTTGATTGCTAAGTTTTGTGAAATAATCTCCCGAATTAGAAAAAAAAAGACAGGAAATTTACACTACCGTATCTCGATAAGTTTCGATTAGGAGTGATACAATAACATCTCTAGCTTTATATTCCATGCGTTTAAAAAAGAGGATTGTGTGTATTGGAAAGGGAGTGTGTATTTGGAAAGGGAGTATTTATTGACCCGACTGCTCCACTCAAAAGGTATTAGATTGGGTTCTGTGCCTTCAAGTCAGCTCCCATTTCTAATGCATTAGCTTTGTTTACGTGCGTTCAAGTCTCCCTGTATACTAACGCATGTCGGGTCAGTAGCAGCACCTCTAAAAAAACGAAGTGGCTATTCGCCCGCGCCCCATACAAAAGGTTTTAAGTTGGGTTTCGTGCGTTCAAGTTACCTCCCATTTTAAATGCATTGTACGTGCGATCAAGTCTCCATGTATTTGTGCCGATGGAAGAAGTAGCCACGACTTTAAAAATCTCCGTAAATTTAGGCGAATAAATGAAGTAGGGAATGGAAATTTACTATTTTTTCACCCGCTTCACTTTGAATCGGAGCTATTTTGATTCGCGGAACGAGAAAAACATAAACAAAAAAAAGACAAGACCGTTTTCCTAGACCGTTGCGGCGGAGAAGCTAAAAGCTGTGTGAACAAAGAATCGGACGCTCTGCTAACCAAAATAATCTGTACAAATTATCTAATCTAAAAGCTCTAATTAGACAAAGAAGGACCCTCCCACGTCTGGGCCCAAAACGCACAGCGCCCCAGCTGCGAACTTGTCCCGTTACCAGACATAAAACTCGAATCACTTAGAAACGGGGTCACTTAAAAACCACGTACTGCGCTAAGCGTTGTCGACGAAAGTCCGCATAAAAATGTCCAAAAGAGACGAGCAGTACTTTGTATATTTAAAAGCCGGAATTTTCCGCCTGTTGTGTCCCAATTTTCGTCGACTCTCCACAGCGGCAAGACTTAAAAGGTCCCGTATAACCTAACCTTATTGCTACGTCGAGTAATGCAGGATTTTTAACAATATGGAAATTCAGGAGCGTAAAGCAAATTCTTAAAACAGTGTAACGTTATCTGCAAGGGTAGGAAGAGTACACTAGCTTGGCAAACAAGCTGCAAGTGGGCTTGTACGGGTTGTGGGCACACTGATAACCTCTTATCAACGCAATTTAGGTAGCAGCGTTGTCCCTGCTCTTTCAACCGTAAAAAAAACAACTGACCCTAATACAGGTGTGTGAGTATGCGTACACGACAAAAATTTTAGTTGTGGAATTTCGCTATAACAGGGAAATTTCACTATTTAGGAGTAAATTTTCACTCCTAAATAGAGTTTTTTTTCCAACTAAATTTTCAATTTTTACAACTAAATTTTCTAGCGTGTGTACTCACGTCAAAGCCCTCACGAAGCCAACGTATATATAAGGATAGATGCATTGTGCTTCGCTCCGTTTAACAGTTGCACTTCTGACGTCGCCTGATTCTTATCAGTAATGGGTACTGAGAAGTGAGCAGACTACATGGTTACACGGAGAAAATGACTTTGTTGCCACAACAAAACGTTTTGTTAATACAGCCTCAGCAAACTAGAATTGTTGCGGTGACAATTTTTCTTGTTACGGCAACAACTGTAGTTGTTGCGGTAACACTTCAGATTGTTGTTGTAACAATTGAAATTGTCACCACAACAATTTGGTTTGCTGAGGCTATATTAACAAATCGTCTTTGTTGAGGCATCAAAGTCATTTTCTCCGTGTAGGTAAGGTAAAGTGATGTAGAAACTAGCTTTGCAGTCGCTTTTTAAAAGCGACGAAAATTTAGGTCAGGTTTGCGCTCGCTTTGCAAACGCTACGCTGGACTTGACTAACAAGTAAGAAACAACCTTACGGAGTTTCTGTCTGCCCCATTCAACCCCCAACCGCCCAGCGATGCCGTTCGCAAACAGAAAAATTCATTATATAGGATCTTTTCAAATTAGTGTTGTCGCAATTTAAAAAATATCGCCCCTCTGGGATCTTTAAATTTAATAATTTAGGCATTTCCCAAAGCTTAAAATCGAGTATTTTAATGGAAAAAATCTTTCCGATTTCTCTTAAGCTGAATTTCAATCCTAATAACTTCGGCGGTTATGGGTTAAAATGTATTACGATGGGTTCCGTGCGTTCAAGTTACCTCCCATTTCAAATACAATAGGTAGGTTACGTGCGTTCAAAGTCTCCCTGTATTAATTAATGCATGTCGGGGTCAATAGCAACACCCAATAATTTAACCCTTTTTAATAACGTGTATAGTGTCGTTTTGAGGAGTAGATCGTTAACGATGTTGATGTCCGGAACGCCCTGACTCATGTGTTCGCCGTCGTCCGGATCGCCCTGGCAAACGCCCCGGCTGGCGAGCGCCCGACGTCCTCTCCGTCGGACACACTGAGTATGCCGCTCGAATGATATATCGGGCGTGCTACTGCCCAGGCACACAATGGGGAAATATTTCACGGCTTGTCGGGTTGCGGGGCGTTTGGCCGCTGACCCCAACCCGTCATGATGACCCACACGCTCATTGTCAACAGTATAACGTAACCCTTTTATTTTATTCGCGAAAATTTGTCGCAAGGTTTGTTCCTTGGATTGACCCCCGTAAACTGTCCCAAGTATAACGGACACCGGGTGGAGTTTCTATATTCGTCTACTCCAAGTACCGGTATTCCATCTGTTCTTACCTTTTTTATCAAATTTTTAAAATTACGTGTGTCCGGGGATAGGAGAAATACCATAATTTAACTCATAACCGCCAAAAGTATTTTGAGTGAATTTTCAGCGTAAGAGAAATTGAGAGGAATTTTTCCATTAAAATACGCAATTTTAAGCGTTGGAAAATGATTAAATAATCAAATTTCAGGTTTTCAGAGAGGTGATATTTTTGAGTGGTGACAATACTGAACTGAAAAGATCCTGTATTCTTTTTTCTTTTCCCGAACGGCGCCACTAGGCGGTAGTGGGTTAATCGGAAACAATCAGCGGAAAAAAAGGATATTTTAATTTTGCTTTTTGAGATCTTGATTTTAGAATAGTTGAAATCTACTCGTATATGATTTGCGGCTTCGCAAGGAAGGTAGAATACAAGACGTTAAAAACTCCAGCTCTTCTAAAACGTAGACCAACATCACAAAACACTGGGTAATTGTAGAAAAAACAACCGGGGATTGTTTCCCTGTTATGTCTCGCTACACCGATGTTGTTATCCCTCAACAGCAACGCGCAGGTGGTTCGCCTTATCAACAAATTACATCAAGATGCCGCTAGCCCGCGCTCCATTCCTTTTTAATGCCCAGATTTTTGCTGCAGATTACCGCTGTTACATTGTAGCACTTCATTTTTTTCGCCTTGTTTACAAGTTTTCATCTCTTTCAAGTGAGGAGATCCGTGTGGTTGTCGCAACAAAGAAGTTTGTCTCTGTCGCTGCTCTTGGAGAAGGGAGTGGTTGACTTAGATCAAGTATGTATTTGCAGACCCAGTATTCTTATCTTGAGACAAAAAGTAAATGAGTGCAAATCAAGCTTTTTTTCAGTTAAGAATATTACTAGGTCTGACATATTCAGATCTCAAACAGACTTCAACGAACTAATGCCCGAAAATAGTCATCGACCTAAATCAGATTGAGAGAGTTGAAAGTGCAGACCTTTTTAGCAATCAACAAAACTTCAATTTTCCGAACTTGAACCAACTCCACCCTAACTCCATTTTTTTTACCTAATTTTACCCTAACCTTAGCATGCCTAACATAATACTGTCCTGCCCGCCAAGGCCTTGTCTGAACTATTGTTATACAACCTAACCTTAACTCATCAAAATACAATATTTTAAATACGTCTTATTAACTAACCTGTATCTCCTCGTAGCTGCCTTTAAACTAACCTAAAAAATATTTTTGTTAATTTGTTTTTAAAATATTTTTGGAGGATTTTAATAATAAGCTTTGAAACTGAATTTTGGTATGTCTCAGGCTAACAATGTTGATTATACCTCTAAAAAAAGCACAAGCATTTTAATTAAAAAGCAAGAACCAAAAGAAAGATGATTTAAAAAAATATATTAACCTCTTTTTTAAAAGAGTAAGGCTGAAAAAAAAAACGTTTTAGGCAGTACATCACAGAGGGTACGTTAGGTTAAGTCTTAAGTGTCCTCTAATTATTTTAAAGTTTCCTCAAGCTGAATTTGACGTCCTGTTCTTCGCAAAGTGTTTTTGTAGTTCCTTGACCCTCACAAAACTTCGCCATGGCAGTACTTCAAGATGTCTCGAAAGGTCTCCGTGGGTGTGAGATTAGTATATAGTAATCGTGTTAGCAAATTGTAAAGTATTTGAAATGAGGAATATGAATCGTGAGAACATTTTGCGCTTGCGGGCAGCTGGCTGGCGGCTGGCTGCCTGTTGGCTGGATCTTGGCTGCGGGCTGGGAATATATCAGTAGATCGTGACCTGGCTATGACTCGTAGTGGTTCGCAAACGACTCGATTCGACCGCCCGCCCAGTGAAATCCATAGCACAGCTTTGCTCATTTTTTTTTTTTGCTGCAGCTCTTTAAGGCTGACGCCACTACAACTAAACTTCGCAAAACTCGTTCTTCGCTCTCAATTCGCGAATTATTCCTGATTATCTTTTTTCGTGGGATGTTTTTATTTGCAATCTACCTTTCGTTGCCAAGCTGAGCCGAGCGAGACAAATGGAACCTAACCTTACTTTGTCGGCTAGCACACTCTAAATTTGAATCAGTGACAGACTCTGAGATAGTAAAAATTCGGTCAATAGCACTACTGATTTTTTTCTGTGAAGCTATATTGATTCAAATTTCGAGTGCAGAAAGCCACTTTGCTCGCAAATTGATTTGTTACTTGGGTACTCTTAGAATTCAATTTGAGAATATTTCATGATGCGAAGACCGGATATTCATCTTTCCTTTAAAAAATCAATGATTAAAATAATTAATTCTGTTAAAGAGGCAGCAAACATTTGCGTATTTTTTAAAATGAAGCTTTAACTTAAAAACTTAATTATTGCTATATTTTCAAATAAGTGTTTTTTTTTTCATTTTTTGGTGATATGTTATCGGGCAGATAGCAGCCCAAAATATGTTTAATGTCGTTTTTGTTTCTCAACAGAATATGTTTGGTTTTAGGCGATTTTCAGACACGGAAAAAATGGTTTTGTTACGGCAACAAAATTAGGGACAACATTTTTTTTTGATTTTTTCTTTAGTTGCAACGAAAAATTTTGCTGTAACCTGTAGCAACCAAACGTTTTGTTGATAGAACTAAACATTTTGTTGTAACAACATATTTTTGCTACCCTATTTCAACAATGATTTTGTTGGTATAACAAAATCTGTTATTCCGTGGAGGAGCCTAAACGTGTGACTAACTACTAAATCGTGAGCTCAGTACAATTCGTATGTATTAAGCCAATAAAGCGCGTGTTTTGTTTATTCATACGTAACATTATAAGGAGGAATTTTTGTTGAGAAAAGCAGCTGTTATTTTCAAAGAGGTAAACAGAAGTCTCCATTTAGGGTTTCACCGCAATAGACCAGTTGTAATGTGGTCTGGTTACATCACGGGTCACCAGCCTACCGATCAATCGTGACTAGATAACGACTGCTGTTCTCGATTTCGATTTATAATATTGTTGCCACAGCAAGTCATTCAAATAGATGTTTAGAAGAAGCGCCTCTAAAGGACAACGATGTTTTGTCCTACAACAGGTTTTCACGTCTAGAAAAGTTTCTTGTTTTTCATTTAGATTCATAGGTCAATTTTTGAAATTGTTCTCATTTTTCGAAAAGGTCTAAAGTTACAAGCATACTGACAAAATCTTGAAGACTTCTAAAATATTTTTTTTTTAAGTTCGGTCATCAAAACGTGTTTTTTTTAACTGTTTGAAGGGTCTTACATTTGTATTATCAAAAAAAAACGTGTCCGCAGATGGCTAGAGTTTAATACATTCTTTAGATCGTGATTCAATAGTAATATTATTAATTTATCTTTTTATTTTTTGACAGTTTAATATTAATTGATAATTATGATCATTCATCGATATTAGAATGTGTATTGGGGACAAAACATTCATGGTTTTAACCCTCTGGGAGAAAAATCCAATGTTTCGTGTTTTGTCTTTCATTCCCTTTTTTCTTCTTCCCCTTTTTTAGTCAGATTTATAAGGAGTCCTTAAATTTAAGGTTGTTAGCCATTTTCGTTGAATTCCATAGCTCATTTTTTACTCTCATGTCAATAAAAAATAAAATAAATAAAAACCCTTTTTCCCAGCTTTTTTTTTCTTTTTTTCCGAGCTTTTCTTTTTGTGATATCGCATAATTAAAATTTCGCATCAACTGTCAGCTGGACGTGAACACAAAAGTTATATTGTACGTTGTTACCACCTTCCTGACTAATTATCTTGATGGGATTTTCTTTACGTCAGAAACGCGTTCCAAAGGACAGGTGCTTCGGTCTAAAAATCGCGTTTTAGCAATTAGCAAGTGTTGCACGTGGGATACCAGGACTTGTGGTACCCGGTACGTCGGTACGTTAGACGTACTGCGGGTGGGTTGGCGTTAAACCGATTTGCGGTTTACCTAAATGAGAGCTTCCGTTTGTTTTGCTAACGGGTGCTTAGACGTGATTTACCTTACCAACGGGATTCCTAACAATTTACCCGGGAAATGAACCTAGGAATTGGGTTACTATGCTTTGAGGATTCTACTGCATTTGACGAGGGTCAGTGGACATTGTGGTCGACGTAAAAGCACTGCACTCTCAATTTCAAGGTTGCGATTTCCACCTTCCACCTCTCGTTGCCAAAGCGAGCGGAGCGCTTTTAAGCGAGGCATAGGACATCTAAATTTTGGTCGCTTTTGCAGCAGGAGCGGAAAAAGCTAGTTGCCCAGGTATCTTCAGTTATTCAGATATTTTAAATTAATATACTTACTAGAGGCAACTTGATGAATTAGTAGTTGCCTAATACCGTGTTTGAGAACAGAGAAATCAGTCCCATATGAATTTTATTCCACGGCAGTGTTTCAATAATTCAAAAAAGGTTAGTTTTAATCGCACGCTTATGTTAATACAAGGGAGACTTTTAAACGCACGGAAAACAACCTAATACATTTTAATGGGGCAGAGTGTGAATAGTCACTGCGTTTAAAAAATATCACCATGGGAGAAGTCCTTACTCTCATGATATCACCCACTCAGAGACCCCCCCCAAACGGAAATATTTAAATAAATGGTTAAAATAATTACCTTTTATTTTCAATAATGTGAATACTAGTAAGCTTTGCTTCCACTATCTCGATGAATGGATCCATCGGTTTGTCGGCCCCCGTAGTTATTTCAAGTACGTCACTTGATTGTTAAAATTTGTATGACAAACGATTTGAATGGCTTTGTTGTTTTTTTCGCGCCGCATGTTTCTTGGAAAGATTCGAAAAACACCAAACAATGAATCACGCCGTGATAGACATCCGTATAATAGAAATGTCACAGGCTTTAAGGCGCCTGCCTGTTAGGCAATTTATCGAAAAGGGGCCACGGCCCAACATGTGTACTACAGCACACGACGCGTGAGTTGCACGTGACCACGAAGCATTTAATCAAGGTGAAAGTAACTATTTTTTTAAAATAAAATAACACGTTATCAAAAAACGCGATTATGGAATATGCTTCTATTTCCTTATTGTAAATAACACGATGTTTTTTTAAATGTATAATAAAAACGATGAATAAAATTTGTGCCTTTTCCTATTTGGTGAATTTTTTATTTTTACTTTTTGTAAAAAGAAAAAAAATCTAATTTGTTCATTTTACGTTTACGCTTTAAAGTGCATGGAAACTAAATTAGTACTATAAATTTGAATCAATGAGTCTCTGAGATTCAGTGAATTTTCACCGAATCTCAGAGACTCTGAATAAAATTTGAAAATTCACTCCTAATTGGTGAAAAATGAGCCACTATTGACATTGTTGTGGCTCTTTTTTCACTAATGAGGGCTAAAATTTCTCTCCCACAGTAATTTTCACATTTTTTTTATGAGTGAGAGCAATATCACTGGAACTGTTTTAAAGTCACTGAAAAGCGTTGCATCCTGTGATCCGTTTTTACTGATCTTTTTACAAGTTGGTTCTATTGGGCTACTTTCTTGAAAGAAACAAGTCTCGTTGCGAGTCAAAATGAAGATGAGTTAATATATAGCGGTCCGCAAAAGTGATCTGTTTGACCCTGTTTTGGACGGAACCGTTATCCATAACCAGTTTTGACTTTGTCCCTGCGGCCAAGGCTCCATTGATTCCCACATTTAACTCCATTTTCTACTCATTCATTAAAAAGCAACACGAAATTCATTCAAATGAGCTCCAAATAACTCGAAATACTACCAGGAATCCGGCTTAATTCTTAGTTCGACGATTAGTGCGTAGGCAATTCATCCGATAACAGAAAATAGCGAGATCTATTTGACTTCAAGTGCTAGAAAATGTACTTATACGCTGTAATTTTTGGATCAGGCAAAGTTTAGGTCTTAATTTTACTATTTTGTTCAGAAATTGCTTAGGGACTTCATTCATTTTGTAACTACTCGCGGTGAGGTTTGATAATTAC
>Ga0058701_10000692_pt1 | contig 22598 bp, 14 predicted proteins | sample AgamicOrMae_FD_97039 | JGI IMG/M metagenome (GOLD analysis project Ga0058701, IMG submission 97039) | Agave microbial communities from Guanajuato, Mexico - Or.Ma.e | ecosystem: Host-associated > Plants > Phyllosphere > Phylloplane/Leaf | place: Guanajuato, Mexico | collected 2012-06-04 | reverse complement strand
ATCAACATTTGGGGTTGAAATGAGATGGCCAATTATTGTTATGTCGGCATTTTCTCAACTGCAAATATGTTTTAGAAGTATTTACAAGTTGACATCGCTTACGTCAGTTTTTACATTAAATATTCATCCCAAAAATGTGATTCTCCCAATAGAAAGCATGTTAAATTTAAATAATAAATCCCTCATATCTCGAATGACAGTCTTCTTGAAGCCGCATTCCCTAGGCCTAATTTTAAAGATATTTGTCTCTTGTAAAGCACAGTCAAGATCCAAAAGAATATCGCATATCAGCTTTTCCATGTACAGAGACGAAACGAGTTTTGTGAATAGTAATACCGTGCGTAATAAACATTATTCCTTGAAGAGTGGATTATTTGTATCTAAAAGGCTTAGAATAACATAAAAAGATTAAAATTATACCAAAAATTTGAAATGTCTCGTCGGAAATGTGGTAAAATATTGCCAATAGAACGTCCATTATAAGATTTTTAGATCAAAGCGCTGGTTTCGATTCTACTTTGATGATTGGTGCAACGGAATCGAACGATGTAATGAATGAATATTTCGCTGCACACGAACTTCGACTGCAACTCCGAAAAATTCATCTATAAAAAAGGTTGGTACCCTCACCGAAACTTTCCGAATTATAAATTCTAAACAACATTAATAATAATTTAATCCTCGTCGTAGTCGCATTTACCAATACGTCTGAGACAACACATTACTATTTGACAATATTCGATATTATTTTTGAAACGTGGCATAAACAAACCCGAAGGAGGTCAATAACGTTTTTCAACTAATAAATGTGCGGATTATTACTAAATTAGCCAAGCATTTTAGGTCTTTTGAAATGAGAAAAAAATTGTACAACGTGATTCTAAATTTTCAAAACACTGAAGCAATGACTTCTGAAAAAAACAAATATGTCTCAAAATGTCTATCGGGGATCATTTATCAAATTAAAGAATTCCATAAAGAACAAATAATAGAATTCTTCGTTAGGCGCTTTTGCCGTATGGACCATTCCGTAAATCTTCAATACCGTTTAACTCATTTTTTAATTATTTATTTTTAGCAATAAACATTTAAATATTTGTTTTAGTTTTACAAAAGATAGGAAAATTTCAGGAGTCAAAAAGAATTTCTCGTAAGGCTCACAATAAGAACTTCCCAAAACGCAATACATCAAACTGCAGTCAAAATCTTTACATTGAAGCATAAACTATAAACGATGAAACCTTTTAACCGGATCAAAAACCGCCTGTCGGCAAGCATCAATTTTGGAGCTTATCATGAATAATAAACTTTCCTAAAGAGCGCGTAGTTCCGACGGAACTTTTCCCAAAAGTCCACCCTCTAGCCGAAGTAAGGGGGTGAATTCTTTCGGTTTTCAAACAAAACTGTGAGCTCAATTGAACTTGTTAACAGACACAATCATAAAACAATGCGAACGTTTGCAGAGCTCAACATATACGTTAGATACGAACTTAGACGGTCTTTTGACATAGATTTTATGTGATGTATGCGTCATCAATCTACTAGATTGGCCTGTAGATTACAATGAAGCTTTTTTCCACTATAAGAAATAAAACCTGATTTAGGAATTCTATCACAAAGTGGTTTAAAAATTACCACGTGCGGATTCTTGTCGGAAACGTGATGTTACGCAGATCAACAACTATCAGGAATTACTTTCAATAATAAAAAAACGATTAAAAATTTGAGTTTCTCCTCAGAAATGCCGGTTTCGTTTGGGGTTATTCTATTTGAAGCCTTCAAGTTCACAGCAAATCCATTGGTAATCGATTTAGACTATGTTTGAAATTTCTTTAAGTTGGGATTAAAGCATCACTTCGTTAATTCGCCGGGAACGTGCGAGCCACTCCGTGACAGCAAAAGAAGCGTGGTTTTCTTTTTCTTTTCATTTTTTCCCCTTGCCAGGTTGTGCAAAAGTTGGCTTAGGCTGTGAGGGTGAGCTAGCCAAGATAGAATGTTCTTCACAAAAGTGACATTTCTACTGGAGCGTAATCAATATCTTAAACTAACTAAACTATGAAACTTTGCTTACTGGAGATTCAAATAAATCCTTAAATTCGTTTTGAAAGTTTCACACATGGATTTTCACGTATAATGGTATTTTTCTTAAAGCGTGTCTACCTTTAATGCGAACACATTAATCTTTGATGCTCTGCATTATTATCAAAATTCCAAGTATGAATATGAAGGAAAAATATTATAGAACAGATTATGAATTATTCGACTGTGATTAACAATTCTGACATAATCACAGTTACCTTCCAAAAAAAATCATGCCAATACTGTTTGAAGTGGGCTATTACGCATACGTTTACTTCATATGGGAAAGAGCACCCTTTTCAGCAATGCGTTTTAAATAAAAATAAGGTTTCGTAAATATTTTGACAAGTAAAAAAAACATCTAGCGACTTAGTAGGAATATCTGACATCGCTTCGACGCAGTCATCCTTCCTGGTAAAAATGACATCGCAATAAACTATCCCCATAAAAATCTACGAGCCCTACTACGCACATATCATCAAAATATAATGACTCCATTAGGATTGTAAGAGGCGGGACACTCGAAAATTCTAGTCAAACTTTGTTTACAGAAAACTGTTGGCAAATCAGTAAACGAACTGTCATAATAGATCAGAGGAAACTTTATAGTGAGAAGGGGTTTCTTGCAACGCAAACTCTTCAATATTTTATTAGGTCTTTGTTGTCTTTGTGGTACGTAAGAGTCATATAATAGTTAGAGATGCGACACTGCAAAACTTTATGTGAGCTCGATCGCACGTTTTATCGGTTACCAATGAAGTCACAAGTCTAACAAATGAAGTATTCCTGTATTCTGCGGAGTGGGTATGAGTTGTCGTTCGGATACTAAAGGGAACTCTAAAGAAGATATTTATGGTACGATATCCCCGATTTCTTACAAGTACGAGTCCTCTTAACCGATTTTTGCCCACTGGGCTATCGACCCATCAAAAATATCAACTTTTGAGCAAAATTCTCCCAAAAATCCCTTTTTTTAAAGTAAAAAGGTAACTCTAAATTAGCATAAATAAATAATTGATCATTTTAAAAACACCATTTTGCAAAATTTTGACCCAAAACGTTTTGATTATTCCCTTAAATTATTGTTTTTTCAAACTTCCTCTAGGCACAAATCGGTTAAAATGACGAGCTCACATAACCTACAGTCAGCTAAAGGGAAATTTTTAATTCGTACCATAACACAGCTAGGACCTGAATAATTTGGGGAAGCTTTGACGTATTAGTTTATCTAGAAAATTCAACACCAGTCACTAATATATTTAGTAGTTAATATTCAAATTGGTTTGAAGAAGTTATGTGATATGGAACAAACTTTGGAAAGCCGAATTTGGTTTTCGAAGCAAAGCATTTGATAAGTATTCCAATCTTACCGTGTCCAAATTATTTTTTCATATCTAAAATTATTTTGATAGGCAAGCAAAATTAACTGACAGCTGTTTATTTAATTTTTTTGTAAACTCGAATTCACTGATTTTAAAAATAATTGTAATAAGCCGGCGCTAATATCTGATAGGGAAGTATAAGTAAGTTCACTTAATCGGGATTTTGGTTTATCGGATTTCCATTAAACCCCATGGGATAGTTCTGCCACTTCGATCGGGTCGCTTATATTAGTCATAAGAGCGTCGCACGAAACCCTTTGCTGCGACGACATTTTTATGTAAAAATAACGCCGAAACGGAAAAAACTTTGAGGGACATCGATTGTCAACTCACGTGGTCACTCATTTCATAGATAAAACTACCATGTATGATGATGACGTATTAATCAACATCGCCCATAAAAACACAGTTTGCTATGTCTACCTAAGATATCCATTCAATTTTTGCAACAGTGAAGTCGAGAGGATGAATTGACACGATCGAGAGCAGCTTGTCTATCGGAAGTTCGGTAACGTAGGATAAGAGTAAGTTTAGTTCCCAATATAGTTCCCTATTGAAATCGACGAATATATATGCCATGTTGCTATTTAGATGGCATCGGTAAACCTCGATTTAATGCGTTACTAATATCTGTGGTGATGTTTTAATATTACGCATAAACTAATAATATCACGTATTAAGATATGAAAAGAGTATTAGACAAAGTTTTGACAAAATATATGCTGATAATTCATTACGTGAAATGAGGATAAGTGCATCACCATGAATTTGTCCAAACCAAAGAGAAATGCTAGAATAAGTTTCAACGTTTTTTTTGGTTACGCAAAGAATTGATGTTAGTTGTAATAAACATTAAATGTTAAGTATTTGTCCAGTGATGTTAAAATATCACGAAGCACAATGACACTGATGTTATCTGTGTTTTGGCGAACGTTAAAAAGCCATGTTCAAACTGTGATTAATCGTTATCATCGCGTGTCCGTTGACAAAATCTCCGGTGAATCACTAAGATAGTGATCAGAATGGCACTATGGTCACAGCATCCCAATTGGAATCACGCGGCGGGCTTTTTGAAAAGCGGGACCTTGTTTTCATTCATTTATTATAGTTTGACATGATCAAGGTATTGTATACTGCATGCCATGTAATTTCGCGCAGTAAAAATTAGATCATAATTAAGGATATGACATATCTACAATGACAGAGATGAGTGTCACCTTCTGGTGCGATTTCTGTCACGAATATGCGACCTATGAAAAATTATGTCCGGCTTCTTGAAATTTTAATCAGACATGATATAAAAGACTGGCAGTCGAAATTCTCCAAGTCCCACAAAAAATTATCTATGCTTGTAAAAGGACGGTCGAAACAGAAATTGAAATCATAACAGTATGTATAAACATGTCTGCTTATGATATTTATTCCGGAAAAGAATAGGTTACGTTTTGAGGTCTATCAGTGTTGCAATACCAACAGGCAGAAATTCTTTGATTTTGAGGTTAATATGAGCAAACATGGACATATGTTGGGGGCATTTTTTTCGATCAAATTATGGAGAAAAAAAAGGATGAGATAGATGGCTTATTGTGAGTATTAAGGTTGATAGCTCCTTGATTTGATTTGTTTGATTAAAAAAGGTGCCTTAGTCGTGTCAAGTCCTATAATAATTATATATGATAAGTGAGTGGCATAAAGATAGCCCGAGCTATCCACGTGGGTATGGCTAACTACCCGCCAAGAATAGGTGTCCCGCAAACGTTGAGGAGCTTTAAGAGCATCCCGCCTGTCATCGCCGATTGCCCTCCCCTTCACGAAAGGATCCTCCCCTTCGCAACGAAGACGCGCCGACCGCTAAAAGTTATTGGATTATTAGGTGTGCTTCGATCACGGCCGTGATTCATGGCACAGGTCGCAACCGCACTGCATCGTTTAGACGCCGATGTCAACGAAAGCATACATGAAAGCGCAAACATGTTGATTAAGAGGAAAAACACTGCACTGGAGCACTTTGAAGGAACACGTAAGGAGCACGAAACGTGGGTGCACGTACCATCACTCAATTCACCGTCCTTTGCCGGCGAGGGGCACTGAGGTGCGTAGGAACCCAGGTGGTATCCTGGATACGAGTTCTGCATAGGGGGAAAGGGGTAGGCACCGAGCGTCGACCGCGGGCTGGGCACAAACCCAGATCCGTCGTGGGGATGGTGCGGGTGATGGGGCGGCGGGCCGGCGCCGCCTCCACCTCCGCCGCCGGGTGAGCCCATCCCTTGGTGCTGAAAGTGGTGCGGATGGTGATAGCGGAGGGCCGAGTTGTAGGGCGCCGTCGCGCCGTGCTGGAGTTCGATAAAGGCGGACTTGGAGGGGCCCACGCCGAGCCCGCCGGGGGACACATGGTCCTGGTGCGGGGTCGGAGGCCCCAGCCCCAGCATGTGGGTGTGCTGGGGCAGTGGCTCGAGGGGGTCCCCTGCGCCCATGCCCATGGGTGTCGGGGTGGGTGCGTTGCTGCCGCTGCCACCGCTGCCACCGCCGCTGCCGGGCCCCCCGCCGGGGCCGCCCCCGGAGCCGCCGGCCCCCGACCCGCTGCCGGCCCCCGAGCCTCCGCCGCCAGCCCCGAAAGGGCTGCCGATGTCCGAGAAATTCAGCGTGGTGGCTGAGGGATGGTCCTATCGATGAACCGCGCTCACCGCGTCCTCTTGCACTTTCCCGAGTGTCACGCGGTACACATGCCACTCACAAAAACACCACTGACAACTAACACTCAACACTGACACTCACACTCGCGAAGGTCTACAAACACGTATCCAATATGAGGCCCATCGCACAAACACTGCACAAACACAACACAATAACAAATTGTTTACCAATCCTTCGCTCGCACGACCTAACGCACTGCCTGCTCCTAACCCAAGTACTGTTGTTAATGATAATCATATAAGTGGTCGGACTTTTTAGTGGTAAGCCTCGCTCTGCCGTATCGTGACTGGCCGGCCGATCGCTAGAGCGCGCTCGCGGCGCGCGCTTCGCCGCCAGGGGGCGACACTGAACCGTCTCTCCGTCTCTCTCGCACTCATTGAGACCGCGGGAGGGGAATAGGCGACCTCGGCGCGACGCTCTTCTATTGGCTGCCACCTCGCTCGCTCATTGGCTGCACCCGAGAGGCCAGTCACGCAGCCCGATAGACCCTGGTCGTCGGAGCCGCCTCCTCTAGACCAGTCGGCTCCACAGGCGTGGTTGCTCTTCTGTCTCTCTCGCTCCTACGGGAAAGGCCACCTTCCCCTCCGGGAGAGCTGTCCTTCAGCTCCCTCTCTGGCGTTTTTTACAAGGAAAAAAAACGCTCTCCTCCTCTTGTTTCTTTTTTTTCCCGCCTCCTGAGCTCGGCGCCGCCTGAACGGATTCTTAGTATCATCTCAATCCATGGGAACATTGGAAGAGACCTTCGGCGCAAAAAACACTTTGTTACTCTGTTCGACGGGAAAACCTTTCATCTTTGATGGAAAAGTATGAAAACAATGGAAATTTGAGAGCTTTGTCTCAAAGGGGACAATGTGCCTCCAACACTTCATTACGGCGACGTGAATTTGGTGCAAAGTTGCTCTTTGACGTCGATCAATACGCTCAGCTCCGAACACCAGCTTCTTGCCTGTCGGCTTTCATCGCCTCTGCTAGGCGCCCACCCTCCGATTCTACTAGCTCAGCGCTCTTCCACCTCTACTGTCAGCGTTCTGCAGTCTTGAAAGGCACGACATAATGCTCAAAGCAGCACGACAGCATTGCGGTGGTCAGTACGTCTGATCAATAATCCCTTCCTGAAGACGGGCTCCCTTCTTCTGCTAGGCGCACTCTTAGTAACTCCCTACTATACAGAGCCGTGTTGACTAAACATAACAAACGGTTGTGTTTTCCACCTCTACAACACTTTCCGCCACCAAGCGAAGCAGAACGAGATCGGAGCGAGGCACCAAGTACTAAAGAGCGCGCAACATACATACGGCACTTTTTAACTTATGGGGTTATAGGTCGTGAAAACTCAAGCATAATGGTTGAGTTACGGCGACCTAAAACTACGTGGAGACATCATCGAGAGAAAAGCTTTGAATAGAAATATGTCGTCCTATCGATGAGCAGCTTCTCGACACAAAAGTAGTAATTACATTTCGACCACTTTTGCTATACACTCAACGGATTTTAGTTGAAAAGAAGCAGTTGATGTATGAATTTAGTTGGAAAAAAAATGTAACCATTGCGGTGGTCCAGGAATACTGCTGACCACAGAGACCTTATGTAATTATCCATAATTTAGGAAGTAGCTGAACCGTAGTAAAAATGTTACACAGTATACTGCAGATAAGATTTGCGCATTGTAGACCGATATTGTGATGACAAAGCAGGAATGATACCTTTCAACGTAAACTCATTTTGAGATTGAAAATTCTAGTTAAGTGATATCCACACCTTTTCTTCGCGCCGATGAAGTCAATAGTCCTGCTATGAAAGAGCATGGAAAGAGCAAGGAAGTTCCAAAGAATATTCGTGCAACCATATGAACACTTTTATTTCGTGGGTTTGCAACAGCAAAACGAGAAGAGGCAGATTCCGAGATGGGGTAGATTTCACCCAGAAAAAAATTGACAAAATGCTCTAGAAAAGTCGGGGAATTTTACCTGGAAACATCGCCAAACCCGAAGCTAAAACCCAAAGTTCTCCAATCACTTAGCTTTTTCACAGTCCAACTCACACACTTTACGACAAAACGAAGTCCTAACGTAGGCGCAAAAGGAGAATTTTCGTTCAGGCGCCACAGGGTTAATAGGGCTGTGATTAATTTTGGAGGGCGATTTTGTGCGGGGCTCGCAAATCAAATGAAGCACACAAGTGCGTCCAGCGGAGCGCAGCAGGAATCCACACAGATTATATTTAAAGTAAACAGTTTGTTCCGGACCATTAGACTGCGTTCTCCACGCCTTGGACGCCAATACTGCATCGGTGGCTGCCGCGGCTCCGTTGCCGCGAGGTTGTCGAACTTCGGCGACGAAAAAACTCCTTTCAAAGACGTCATTTCTAACACTCAACTCGTGGTTCCATTCGACCTGCAAATTCGTCTTTTTTTCCGAGCTCAAATACGATTTTGAAAACAATCCATTTTTAAGATTGCTGTTTTCATCTCGCGGTCACACACTATGTCGTCGATCCAGACGAAGCGAGGCACAACACACCTACCTAAGCGATTGTGAGTCGATTTTCCATACGTTATGAAATATTGAACTAGGATATAAAAATAAGGGAATTAACGAATAGATTTGGAAGTAAACTTCCGGAGATTCTCCAGTGGTCAATTTTAAGTGTTGCGCCTTTCGATTTTAAAAATAATTTTTACATCAATTTGAACACAATAGTTTAGCTATTTACTACGCGGAGTCTCCTGTTCTTCGCACCCTTGCGTTTTTTTTTTGTTGTTTTTTTTGTCTTCATTAGAAAAATATTTATTTCCTCTGTCGTACCACAAAACACAAAATAATGCTTGCGACAATCTCTGAGAGAATTCAACTGAATATTTTCGGCTTTTAGTTGAGAATTCTGAAGTTGATTAAGGTTCCTTGATATTCCGGCACGCATCACAAAAAAATAACAATAAAGATTATTTGACGACCCAGGGTTTTAAAGAACACCCTAATATGACCTTATACCATGACAAGGGATTTTGCAATATGGAATTTTGTACGACCTTAGCCATGAGCTCTTCTCTGTAAAGTCGACGGGGCGTATTATTGGTAGGAATTCGGTATTGGCAGTACAGTCATGTCAAGAATCAGATCGATGTGCCTACATTCTTCTCATGAGACTGTACCATGCAAGCTGACGCGATGTTATCAGTCTCCACACGGTCATCAAACGAACAGATAACGAATCGTCAATTCGGAGTTTGTTTGATGGTAATTGGGACAAACTGGAAGGAATTTACTGACGAATGACTAGAAGTAAATCGACCTTTCCAGTTTAGTTGCAATACTCAAAATGAGTGCCAACGCGCAGGTAATTCCTTAGAGGTGTCACATTATGTTAGGATTCTGTTAAGTGTTATCGAATAATTAAGCATCCTGAGGTCACTTTGAATAGAGACAGGACTTTCCACGAGAGCTTTCCGGATCGACTACACCAGAACAGAAGAAAAAAATAGTTACAATATCTTTTAATAAAACCATATGAGTTCATTGCAATATCATGAATGAAACTGAAACGCTATCGAGTGTTTTGAGTCAGGATGTACAGTTATTCAATAATCTCTCGGAGCATTTTCTAGTCACCAATCAGTGAAGAGCGGCTTAAATGTTTCTCCGGCATCTTCAAAGCAGGCTCAAATGTAGCCTATATCCTAAAAATAATAGATACATTTTTCCGCTCCAAACGACCCTTTTGAAAGTGTAACCGACAAACGGTTTGATACCCGAATAAACATCTCTATCAACAAACATGACCACACACAAAACGTCTTTTTGAAAAATGGCAGAAGGCGGGACTCCCTCCCTCGTGCGGGCGGCTGGGCAGACGTGATTCTCGTGATAATCAAATACCAATTAGTGATCTTCAGGTCGTTAGGACGACGAGGGACAAAAGAGTGTGTTCCACAACTCTTAACACTCCTTAATCGTTGTCGTTGCAATGCGCCTTCTCGGTCCGAGTGAAACAGATATCTTCACAGGTTTTCCGATTTTTATCGCCGCAGGCAGCACGACCAATATTCGATCATTTTACTCATATTTTTAAGCCCTTAAAGATGATGAAAAAACAGATGAGATATGGAACAGGCTTTTTCCAAGCTTCTTGCCGCTTGGTTCTCCGAGGCACTACCGCCAAGAGGAGGCTTGCTATGAAACGTCAGGTGCCCCAAGCCTCGCTTCGCTCTCGTTCCACTCTTCCATCGATATCATGCGGCAAAAGGAAAGCCTCAGTTGAGTGTGGGTCCAAGCCGTCAACTATGTCGGCCTCTATGTTTCCCGCCTTCCCCCGATTCCGTCATCATGATTCGGACACCTTCCCTGACTCATCCCTTGGCACAGGAGTCGTGGGTGTGGCGGCGGCGCGAAGAGATCGCCGTCGTCCACGGGTCCCGGACGCCGTGGCCCGGGGCTTGGACGCCCGAGGCGTCGCCGGCCTCTATAATCAGTTGGCGCCACTGCTATGCGCTCGGCTCGCTGTTTTGTTTACTTTTTCATCTCCGTGGCCGGAGAGTCCGTGGAGAGTCCGTGGTCGGGCCGTGGTCGCACCGAGCAGCCAGGCGTCGTGGCTGCGCTGGCGCGGAGACCGTAACAGGTTTGAGGCGTGTCGGATCGCCTTGCGGAACTGATGGAGCTTGCTGCGAAGAAGAGCCATTTTTTTCAACTATGTTTTACTACTTTTACTCGTTAAAAAATATCCCAGATTTGGGTCAGGGTCGACTATGTTTCTTCAGCCAACCTCACGGTATTTATTCATTCGAGATTGTATCAATGATCGATAAAGGTGGAGTTTAGGACCGATTTCGTTACACCTGTTACCACCAACAGCGATTGCAGCAAACCTAAAGGTTGCTGAGGTTGACGCCGAAGCGGCAGTTATTGCCGTCAAGAAGCGGCATTCAGCTTGGCAACAGCCGAGTCGTGGTCAAGAAGGCTCAAGGGACCTCACCGAACATTACCAAGGTTTACCCGAGAAGACTCCGAGTCCTTGGGTACCTCATCTGCGCGGTTGTATGCCGTTCAATCCTCATAACGACACATTAAGATAAGATACAATCAAGATGAAGAAACTGCAACCTTAAAAAATTACAAGGTAAAGAGGTTCTGTTGTGCGCAAGAGGTTGCGGAAGTCCATGCCATCACTGCTCTTGGTCCATGCGCTCACACTTGAAAGTTTTGTCTCGTTACATGCGATAGCTTTGTATATAGGTAATACTTGACGCGGATATCGCCTCTTGAAAGGCGCAGTATTAAGCCTTAAAATAGCTTAATGTAATAAATCCTCTCTTCTTTATCCGGCCACAACCAAACTAGGTTACAATGGTGTATGGCAAGTTTGGGTAGAGATAGTTAAGTTGAACGATGCGACAGGAGAACACACACTTATTTTTTAAGGTAGCAATTTTAACCTTTTGGTTCAACCTTTCGTCGTCAAAGCGAGTAAAACGACAGCGGAGCGAGGCAAGAGGCCCACCTAACTTATCATAACCAAGCCCCTTGCCGTTTACCAAGATTAGTTAAAGTCGCTTGTGCCTCGTGTGTGTGTGTCACTGATGCCGCTTACTTCTCGGCGGCCGATTTAGGGCCGCCGTGAAGTAAGCGGCATCAGGCTTGGCGACCGTTTAATAAGGTGACCTTAGGTTAAGTAAAGTTAGGTTACGAGGCTTGTGCCTCGCTCCGCTATCGTTCCGCTATCGCTCCGATATCGCTCCGCTATCGTTCCGCTATCGCTCCGCTCGGCTTAACGTCGTAGGGGTTGAACCAAAAGGTCGAAAATGCAACCTTAAACATTTAGAGAGCAGGATACCTGCTGAAGGTGGGTAAGTTTGGTCCCATCGGATCGAGATCGGCCGTTGACGTGTCATTCTTCGGAAGAACCGCAAAGAACGACCTAAGGCTCGTTCATGTGACCACACCACGCATAATTGGGCTGTTCCACAGAAAACAAAAGCTCCGAGATGGAGGTGGCCAGCCGGCCGGCCGGCCCGAGGCGGCGATGCAGTGATGCGGCCGGCGGGGGCACGGCGGCGCAGCCAACAATTGAAAAGCAGGGCTGACGGCGGCAACGGCGCGGCGCGGCGACTTGAGCGCGGCCGCCACGCCTTTGGCGCCAGACGCACCGCACCGCGCCGTCCAAGTCGTCGCCGCCACAGCCAAACTCCTTTCCTCTACTGTCAACAATATTCGGAAACTTGACGACAATTCCTTACATCGATTCCCACGAGATTCCAGGACTACGCCCTTTGAGGGCCCCGAGACGCCAGGCGAAACGACAAGAGGCGAATGTTTTGAATCAAACTTGTGAAGCGGGATTTTGTGAAGAAGTGTCGAAGGAAATGTCAAGATAAAACGTTGAGTGAAATGTAAGACATACTGATTTAACTCATAACCGCCCAAAGTATTTGGAGTGAAATTCAGCTTAAGACAAATCGGAGGGATATTTTCCATTAAAATACGCAGTTTGGAGCGTTGGAAAATGCCTAAATAATTGAATTTCAGGTTCCCAGAGGGGTGATATTTTTTAAAATGTGACAATACGGAACTGAAAAGATCCTCTAAAATATTTTTTTCTGATCTGAACGGCATCGCTGGGCGGTTGGGTTAAGTTGCATTAGGTTGGGTCAAGTTGTGTTTAGTTCATATTGACGTTCAGTTCAGCGAGATAAGCTTAAATTGCATGGTCATTGTGCAAATCAATGCATATGTTCACGTTATCCGAAATAATTAAAATAATCCTTATCAAACCTTATACATGAAGAATCAAATAGTATGATTTGAATGATGGGATTCAACGTCTGAGCTGGCGGCCTTGCGCAGGTAGTGCACAAATAAAGAGGCAAACAGAAGTACTTGGGTGGTCGGCGAAACCAGGCAGGTGCAAAGGAGAATAAAAAAGGACGAGCAGCCACCGAGATACGCACTTAACTTGCTCTCTGTTCGCTCGCCGAGGCGACAACCGCCTTTGACACATCGCAAAAGGAGTCATAAAGCCGAACTCGTTAATTTTTTGGAGGCACAAACATATATTATAACGCCAGTAATACACGAATCATCATTTCTTTATTTGCGTGACAAAAATGTGGTAATAAAATAGTGATATAGGATAGGTAGGTGAAGTAGAGATGCTGAAAATTTTATATATCTAGGATGGACCCTTGTAGGGCAAGAAGTCCATTCAGTCAGAACAAGTGATTCGCTAGGCTGCGATCCATGGAGATGTGCGAAATGCTCTGGACATGAGATTTCCACTCATACGGCTTTTTGTCACACGAATGCGATATATTTCTATTCTGCATCATAAAGAGCTTGATGTGACCAACTCAATGTTTGGTTTTTTGAAGCTTCAACCAAAGTTGGGGTCATGGCGATCAAGAAGTGTTCGCGGAGACACAGATTTTCGTTGAACAACCAAAAATTCAGTTGGGACAATCACTGCTAATTCTACTAGACGCTTTTGATACACTCTTGCTTGCAGTGTACCTTAATGGTACATCGGGTGGTGGTACCGCTCAAGACATTTGATAGATGCACCAAACAAGAGCACGAGACAACAACAACATTGCATTAAAAACGTGCAGTTGGATTTGCAGTTTATTCACCAAACCGTTCGTTGCTCCAACCAAGCTTATGCTTCATACACAGAACTGATGCATGGTTGCCTTAAACAGTATTTATTAATGCTGTGCAACATCAGGATATTACCGCCCAGCGATGCCGTTCGGAAACAGAAACATGCATTTCAGAGGACCGTTCCAGTTCAATATTGTCACAATTTAAAAAGTAATACCCGTCTGGAAACATGAAATTAAATTATTTAGGCATTTTCTAAAGCTTAAAATTGCGTATTTTAATGGAAAAAATTATTTCAATTTCTCTTAGGCTAAATTTTACCCCAAATACTTTGGGCTGTTATGAGTTGTTTTGACTTTCCATTGATTTCGGAGATGCCTTTCGTACACTGGTTCACCTTTCGTTGATAAGAGAACAACCGGTATAGAGTACCGTGAAGCGTGGGTTTGACTTTGCCTCGCCACACCAGCGCTCTACTCGGATTGGCGAAGACATGTTCGAGACATGGCAAGATAGGGTTCGCCGTTCATAGATAAAATTCCACCTTCACCCGAAAATACGGACGTTCGGCTTAAAGGTAAAACTAATTTTTCGAAATATTTCACTTCCTACTTGCGGTACGCCCGATAAGAACGGATGCGGGGAGTTTTTTTTCACAAAATGTGCGCGGTAAAGTTTTTACGATATTCGTTGGCTCCGTCTGGGCCCTCCCACACAAACGCACCGCCTTGACTTTCACTGCCGTCTAAGGAGACGAGTACAGCAAACATTATTTCGCCGCTCCTCATTTTCCTCTCTTTAGTCATTGTTGCTAGCATAATGAGAGTCGAATAGCCTTTGTTTATTCCCCGTCCGAAAATACGAACCGCTCCCGAGAACTGGCGCTATAGGTTCCACACAGCAATGAGAAAGTTTTGTTCTACCGTAAAAACCGATGGAGTCAACTGGGAATGCTTCAATTCAATAAGTTCGGCGATGTTTTTAGAAGCTTCGCAAAACGTCAATCTGACAGGTGAAATTCAGGCTAAATGTAACGAAAAATATGCTCTAGATATCAAATGCACGGGTAATTATTCGCCAACACTTGTGCTTTCCATTAATAACACATTTTGTGTCGAAAAATATGTACATCAAGTACGGTTTCACCGCACTGGTGCTGTAAATTACGTGACGTACTTAAAATTCAGTGAGGGTAACGACCATGTAATTTTGCGTGTTAGCAAGGCTCGCTTACCCATGGAAGATTGTTCCTCCAAGGCTTACCTGCGTAACAGGGTCGGGGTCTGAATCGACCCTGATTGAAAGAATCAGTTTTGCAAAAATGCTCCGTCTACTTAAACGGGATCATAAATCCTGTTACTAGATCTCTCTTAACCCACTACTGCCCAGCGATGCCGTTCGGAAACAGAAAAAAATATTTTAGAGGATTTTTTTAGTTCCATATTGTCACAATTTAAAAAATATCAACCCGCTGGAAACCTGAAATTTAATAATTTTGGCATTTTATAAAGCTTTAAATTGCGTACTTCAATGGGGAACGACCTCCGATTTTTTCTTAATCTTAACTTGACACCAAATACTTTGGGCTCATATGGGTTAAAGACTGTGCCGCCAACGACATGCCTGAATGCCTAAGACATGAATTTTCCAGTCGTCTGTGCTCGCACGTTGGGTAGTCCTGAAAATCTCGAGAGGGTTAATAGTAAGAATTAAAGGCATTTTCCCCTGGCGCTCTACCTCAAGCTACATTCATGTGAGTCATCGAAACAACCCACAAATTCGTAAGGTACTATTAGCAGGCGGCGCCTACAGTACCTGTGGCGCCTCGTCCAAAATCTCGTCTTATCTTGGTTGTTTTTATCTTAAAAAAAGGAATGCAGCTTCTTGAATTTCGGGTCCAGCAGGTGCCAACGGGGTGACCCCGAAAGGGTTCCAGACAAGTTGACTCATAACGGGTGATGAATCATACTTTATGATTGCAGCTACTCGTAATAATGTTACGTCAAACATTTCAACTGCGTAAGTCGTGAGACAGCTTTTTCGAAATGGTGACTTCTAAAGAACAAGTTTAGGGTTTAGTCCTCGCCCTAGCTTAAAGGTGCCCTCATCGGGAAAACAACATAACAGTTAGGTTAGGTTCCCCTGAGCCTTGCTAAGCCCGCCAAACGCATTGATGCTCTTCACTTCTCGTTGGCACTGAGAACCACAGAGGAGTAGCCTTACTAAATTCATCAGTCAGGGGCACTGTGCCTCGCTTCTCTCCCGCTTCTCGAACGAGTACAGGAGGTAAAAATAAAGCCGATGCCGATGGCAGAGGGATAGCGGGGAGTAAATTTGTCGGAAAACTGACTTCTGTGCGTTTTCATTCACAAGCAAATAGAAGAAAGGGGTTCGTTCGGAGAAAGTCCCAAGAGGCATAAGCCCCAATTAAAGCCTTTGTCCATTTAAAGAAAGCCGCCATATGTCCAATGGCCAAACGAAAAAATGATAGATTTTAGCACGTGGGTTGAACCTGCGGGTCAGCGAGGGTGGATTGAACATGGGCCCTGAGGGATGGGGCCTTGAGGCGTTGTTCCATGGTCATTGTTATTGTTCGATTGTTACTATAACGGAAATGAGGATAATTTTCAGCGTTGAAAGTCTTATAGGGGCGCGCAGAGCCAAAACGGCTATACCTGAGAAGCGGAGCTCTCCAACGAAAGGGGTAATGCAAACCTGACCTTTCCTCTCTAAAACTACAATATCTGAAAATCATTCGAAAACGCTCCATCGCTTGAACTTCGAGGTGAGGAATTACCACCATATTTTCAGAGTAAATTCACTTACTATGCAGAATTTTAAAGATTCTAAGGCTGAACCCAACCGCCACATTTAACTCACAACAGCCCGAAGTATTTGGGGTGAAATTTGGCATGTGAGAAATTGGAAGGATTTTTTCTACTGAAATACGCAATTTTAAGCTTTGGCAAATGCCTAAATTATTAAATTCCAGGTTTCCAGAGGGATGATAAGTTTTGAATTGTGACGATAATGAACTGAAGAGATCCCCTAATTGTTTTTTTTCGAACGGCATCGCTGGGCGGTAGTGGGTTAATCTCACTTAGCCTAACCAACATTACCTATCCTAACATTGCCTATTCTATAAACCTAATCGTAAAACTTCAAACCTTAGAAACCAAATCTTCCACCTTGCCTTCTCTAACCTCACATCACCGAGCATTACCTCGCTAAAACTGATCTCACCACAAACCTAACCGGGGTAAACTTACGTACTCATAAGTGGACCGGTTAACTAAGTTCTTGGACACCACAAAACCCACATAAAAATGTCTACATCGAGATTAAAACAAATTAAAATAGCATTTGATTTTTTCCGATAGCATCAAGGGAAGTTCAGACACCTGCCAATCTGTTCTCCCGTGTTCTGCGCATCACAGAATGTGTGCAAACAATACAAATTAATTGGCAAAAGAGGAAATTTTGACAAAAGGTTCTGAATCGCAGCCTTTAATTTGGGTGTGAGCCGGCGGCGGCAAAGTCGCCCACTTTCGCCCGCCGCAATGCCATATGTCCGACATAACCTCCGCAAAAGTGAATAGCGTGAGTTGATTCATTTCTTTGAAAGAAATAACCTATGTGTCTTCCGAGAAAGCATGTTTAGGAGCGAGATAGCGCAGAAACGAATAATTGAGATAGTAAACAACGCGGATGAACTTTACCGATGTATGGGTACATATTTCCTCTTCGATTTACGAAGATTTCATTAACAATATACGTCTGTTGAAGGGGTATTTTCTTTGATCATGAATTTCTTCCCTACAGCGTTCTATTCTCGGAGACGAATTACTGCCACCGAACAGTAAAAATGGACAGGCTTGGCACCGAACGGTTGGGTACACTATAAATTTGAATCAGTGTCTCTGAAGATCAGTAAAAATTCACTGAATTGCTCTCAGTTCCACGTCGACACGTGGGTATGTCCCCCGCATGCCCAAAACTTACCTACACTCTAAATTTGAATCAGTGAGAGTCTGAGAATCAGTGAATGTATTGACTGAAATTCAGTGAATTTTCACTGATTTTCAGAGACCCTCACTGATTCAAATTTAGAGTATAGGTAAGTTTCGGGCATGCGGGGACACGTGTCGATGTGAAACTGAGTAAAGTTGCAAGAATAGGTTCGCCTTTTACAAAAAAAAATAATAAAAAAATAGTAGGTCAACTGTCGAATATTTCCCGCCACCGCTGGCGCCAGTCTCATAAGGAGGTTACCAGGGGGTGTTTCTCGAATGACGTTTGATCAGGAAACGTCCCTTGGACCAACAGGTGCTCTGTAATCACCCGGTATAACCATCGGTTTCATAGAGAAACTTACGGGCGGTCGGTGGCGGGTTGCTGATGCCAGCCCCTATTATTGGCGGAGAGAGAGACAAACAAGTTGCGATTTGCCGACCGCCGCCGCCAAAGTCGCTTTTTGCGTCACGCGAACAATAATTTATGTTGCGCCACAATTTGTTCTCCGTGATCATCGGAACGTTTAAACAACTTTTTTCGGTATGGGCTACACGGCAAAACTTCCTCTGCAAAGAGCAAGTGTTTCAAAACTAATCCAAGTCCATATGGACTTACAAGACAACGCAGAAAACTCCTTCAACACTCATCCCAGACACATCCTTACAAATATCCGTGGGTATTATCAGAATGGACAGATTTTATCGATCCAAGATTTTCTAAAGTAAATGAATTTCGACCTTCATATTCAACTTATTCATTTTTCTACTTTGCCCTCGCCTCTCTCTCTATCTTTTAGCAAGAGTCTTTGAGAAAGAGGGAATAAATATCACACACATTAATAATAACAAAAATGAAACAAAATCAGAAAACAGTTTTGAAGACCGGTGAGCAGATCTGTGAAGAAAATGCGAAAAAATACACCCTGAACAGATGTCTTTTTTTATAGTCTTCAATACTACAGGTCTTTTTTTTCCTTGGAAGAAAAGCTGTTTTAGGCTAGCTCTTGATACTTTTTTGTAGCTATCTTTTTTCCCAAAGTACTCTGCAGAGTAGTTTATTTTAAGGTTTGGAGCATTTACGATTCATTGACAGCCCGTCTTCCAGAAAGTACCGCTGATTGGCGCTAAGAGCCAATGCTAACAGCCAAACAGGCTCCCTGGTGCTGAAGCGGTTCTGAAGCGGTGCTGAAGCGATGCTGAAGCGATGCTGAAGCGGTGCTGAAGCGGGTCGTCCATCCCTCCGCGGAAACGGGGCCGCATCGCTCTGTGTGGCGGCATTCAACCAGCAGGCTAGCGTGTCCACATTGCAAACAGGAACTGGCTACTTTTGGACACTTACAGCAGCGGCGGTTTCGACCGATGCGGCGGCTAAGACGCTCCGCTCTCGTTGTGGCGCAGCGTGGCGCGGCGCCACCATTAAAACCACTCCTCCGCGGTCGGCGCACCGCACAACCACAGGAAGTACTGTGTCAACATCTATATCACGCTTTGGCCGGTGCGGTGCGGCCGCGAAACGTTGCAGCTTCGCTTTTCGCTTGTTTGTTATTGCCTTTCAATTCGCGATTGCAGCCAGGATGAGAAATTCGGAGGCGAAGCGTTACGGGACGGGACTTCGGCAGGATCTCGGCCAATGCGCGACACTCCATCGTAGTGGCACAAGAAGAGGTTTTTCCTGAAACACATCCTGAAACACGAGTTTATATAAAGACGGAATTTGCTGAAGGAGTTATCCAAATGAAGCGATCTTACTGAATTGCTTTCGTATACTTGCGGTTCCCATGAGACGCGAGTCCCATGAGGATGTATACACCCTGCACGACCTGATGGAAACGTGCGAGATGAGGAGAATCCATGCAAGTGTCTGAATTTCAATGAACTATGGTCTCTCCGTATTTTGTCTTCTTCCGGTCTACTCCGGAATGTTTTACAAGAGAAATAAAATCTGTGCAACCTCTATAAGTAGAATGTTGCATCAGAGGACACGACCTCGGACCTCGGATAGGCGGGTAGGTTCCGTGTCATATGGGAAGTGTCCAAGACACTTGCCTCCATTCTCTTCACCGATTCTATCGCGTTCACCTCTAGAATGTTTCTTGATGGAGGCCTGAGCAGGCGGGCATTTGAGCGTTAGACCCTCCTGAGGACGACTAGAGGCCCGAGGCAAGGAGTCCGCGTGCCTCAACATGCTACACTTTACGGCGAAGTGAGTTAATGTGAGGCCAGTTCAGAGGCCGGGAGGGGCCGGGGCCGAGGCCAGGCCGCCGGGTTGACGGGGCGGGCGTCGGTCGCGCCGAGGGCCTCCAGCGTCCCGTCCGACGCCCAGCCCGAGCCATCATGACTGATGTCCACAATCAGACTCTTCTCCTGGACGGGTGTTTCATCTTTTTTTAGACTGTGCGTGCGCACGCTTCTGGCCTAAAAAAATGTTGCATGAGGGTTGCTCGGAAAACAATGGAGCATTGCTTTCAGAACCTGATGTGCTTTTCGTCCATCTCGTAGTATTACCTGAAACACATTTCCAAAAAAGTATTTCAATCATTGGCAGTGAGGCCTTTCCGCGTTACGATTATGTCAAGATATTTCACGATGGAGAATTTTGAAAAAACATGTTTAACCTGTTAGGACTTACCTTGTACTCCTATTTTTGATCAGTGTTCTCTCCTCTCTTCAGAAATGTTCACTATGAAAGACCGTTCGATTTGAGCTGGCTGCATCTTAGACACGGTTCGGCGTTCCCACCAGAGTGCCGCATGACTTCGCAAACTTTTGTTCAAAACGAGAGAAATTGGAGGCGGACAGCGCTGACCGACTACCTTTTGTTGCCATTACAGCGACCAAATAAAGCGAAAGCTCGGAAGGGCTAGAGGGCGCCACTAGAAAATGATTTTATAATTACTGGTGTCCACGACACTTCTGTCGGTCCAGCACAGCATCTGTTTTTTGTTGTTTTTTACGGGTGCTAATCCCCCAAACGATTACGCTTAAGATACCTCAACCTCATTCAAAAGTGGACTCGAAACTTTAATGGTGACATTACTGTACCTCATTGTCACCGAGTGGAGAACGACAGGCCCGCGGTTCCATCCCAACTTAACCCAACTCAAAAAGTTAACCTCATGTGACCTTCCACCGCCAATATCGATGTCTTTTTAAAATAATATTATATATTTCCAGTTCTTTTCTTTTGTTAGTGGACCACTTTATCCTTGACGAAACTAGATTTCTTCAACTCATTGCTGAACGTACCTCCCAAAAGTTATGATCCCCAGAAATCTATCTGCTTTCCTGATAAATCCCCTACTTTTCTCCAAACCCGTGCGAGGGTTTGCGGCACTCCTTGGACTAGCAACGCCGCCAAACACGGAAGAGCGCCATGCAATTTTCGCGGCGCCGCGCCGCTGAGGGTGTCTATAAAGTCCCGTTAGACGTTTCGCAAAAAGGTTATTCGCACACCTGTCGAATGGACCTTGGGGACGTCTATTGTGTGACCGGTCGGTCGGGGTCCCGCCCCTAGAGGAGGGGGACATTCCCAAGGGGGAATACCCCCACTGGGGGATGTTTTGCCCCCAATAATAACTTTATGTACCGTTTGTTTTGTGACGTGAAACGGTGCCTTTGAGGGATTCAAACCATGAAATATTGGCGTGTGGATGTCGGAAAGGGCGTTTTTTACCTGCAGCCAAACAGGCCGATTTCAGAGGTGGTTGTGTGTGTTTTGGAGGAGTTTGGCCTACAAAGCGGATTCCTAGGCACTAATACCTGCGCTAAGGCATGAGTTAATAATTGCTAATATTGCGAGAGTCAATTGAACTCAAAATCAGTTCTTCTAAAAGTTATACTCTTTAGAAGGTACACAAAGGCTTATTCGAAACTGGAGGAAATACGTTTTCCGAGAAGAAAAGTTCTTGCAAAAGCCCCTGCCTCCTTCCAAAGAATCGCAGTATTATAGAATATCGGCAGAACTTGTTGAAACCTTTCATATTCTCTCGCTGATCTCATTCCCTCTCGAAAACCACCAGCTTTTAGAATTAGCGGGTTTTTTGAGAGTACAATCGTTGCAAAAAGTTGGAAGGTGACTCGGCGGGACCGCGGGTCGGTCGGGTCGGCGCGGCGGTAAACCGAAAAGGGGCGGCAACGCGTTTGGCAGGTGAAGAAGGTATGTTATGGCGAGCGGAGAAAAAAGCACGCGATGCTCGACGCCGGCCGGCCGGCCGTCCCACCACGCCGCCGCCGCAGCTTACGCCGACAGCGCCGCCCTGCGGCCGACTAGACAACTAGCCTTTCACTTGCTTCTGTTAGGCAGAAAAATGTTGCTGCTAACTTCGAAAGGTGTTATTTCCCACCTCTCGTATCCCACCCTTCGCTGCCGAGCTGAGCGGAGGGTCAACAGCGCGAGGAACAGGGCATTCAAACCAGGTAACCTAAACGTTGCCAAACCTGATGTAAAGCACAGCGACAGGGTATAAGATATCTAAAAAATAATGTTAGGTTGATTTTCTTTGTTTTTTTTGACAGCTTTGATAAGTAGTTTTACCAGTAATTTAAGTATTTTTCTTTACGTACCATCAGAGGCAAGGGTATTGCTCCCTCCTATTGTTTCAAACCTTCGTATCTTTGGAACAGAAAGAGATACAACAAATGAGCACAAAATGAATTCGATAGATATTTGCTCTATCTATCGACCTAATACAATGCTTTTTTGTCGTATCCCTTTCCGTTTTCAAGTTAGAGAGGTTCGAAACGGGTAGCTGTCATAAGCGCCAAAAACCACAAGCGCCAATCCGTAACCGCCAAACAAGAAAAGTCGCAAACGCCAAAGGTCTTAACCGCAATACTAACCT
>Ga0058701_10000691_pt1 | contig 22619 bp, 9 predicted proteins | sample AgamicOrMae_FD_97039 | JGI IMG/M metagenome (GOLD analysis project Ga0058701, IMG submission 97039) | Agave microbial communities from Guanajuato, Mexico - Or.Ma.e | ecosystem: Host-associated > Plants > Phyllosphere > Phylloplane/Leaf | place: Guanajuato, Mexico | collected 2012-06-04 | reverse complement strand
CTGTGTATATACTGAACGTATGTAATAAATATAATAAGCAAAATCTAAATTACGGAGATGGGTTTACAAATGCAACGAAGTTTTATTTGCAAGTAGGCTATCTTGAAAGCGTTTTAAATTCAAGTATAACCTTGCCAGTTAACAAAACCGCTTGACCAGCCTGCGGCGTATTTAAATCTCTTCAAACGAAATTACAGCCTTTGCTTTTATATCAATCAGACCGCAAATCTTTCTGAGAAGCCGACACTGAAGGTCCTTCGGGTTTGACGTACCAACAATTAGTTACTTCTCTGAAAAAGAGGAGGAAGAAATAACAGAAAAAAAAGGAAAAACTTACTCACTCGCTTGGAGTGAGTAAGAAATCGTTAGAAATTTTGAGCAGAATTGCCAACGTCATACCAAAGGCATTTTTTTTCTGGGTTCATGGGTGCAATTTCGGAGACAATGTAGCCTTTGATGTTCACTTCCTAGGAACTTTCTATGTAGATTTTGGCAGCACTGTATGAAGCGGCTTGTGCTCTTTCTGTAGAAAAACATCCCAGGTTTGATTACACTTGGTTGACATGGTAAACTTTGAGTTGCTCTGTAATAAGTTTTTCCTTTTTTTCTGTAAAATAAGCTAATCGGTAACATCTTCTCGCTGCCCTATTTTCTTTTATTTGAATTTTACTTTAGCAAGAAAGTCTTCCTGTTTATAAAAGTTTGGCAGGATTCCCCATGTGTAGGACTGAACTTACTGGGGTTCATGCATGACAGGTCTGTGTGAGTCACAGTAAAAGTTATTTCTCTTTTTCAAGCCTAAAGTACAGTGTTAGGTTAGGCTTTTTACACCAAGCTTGATTCAATGTAGCAAGTTCATTGTGGCGTATGTTTTCTTTGCATGTAGTAAATATGCAATTCACTTGCAAATTAATATTCAATACAAAGTAACATGTTGCTCGGAGTAGCGTTACAACTTTTCCAAACCTATAGCGCCCATACGTGGTGGCTACGGGCGTATCGAAGTACGAGCTACTTAGATTTATCGGTTCCCTATTTTATCAGCGTCTCTTTGTTAATATTTCCAGCTATCGTCAAAGACTATTTTCACTTTATTGTTCGTTAGGAGTGATAACCGAAGTGATTAACCCCTCTGTCCACTTGCTCAGCTTCCGAGCGATCAAAAACTTACCTAAAACATGCCATATCGACTTGTCTTCGAATTAATCGGGAATAAATTTAACCAGATTGTGGAACCTGGCAGCGTTGCGGATGTTACGAAAAGGTTTTTTGGAGGTTTTTGTATTCGTTGTTGATTGCGAAGGGCAGCTGGCTTCCAAAAGTCATTAAAATGCGTCTTCATTACCCGGAATAGCGTCTCGCATGTGATAGTGTGTTCCAGAGTCGTTGGAGAATTATAAAACTCGTCATATGCTCACTATATCCGGAACGAAATGAGTGACAACGTGGGAGTCACCTTGAACCTATTTATCTCTGTATTCATTCGGTAAAGAAGCGGCCTTCCTCGTTAAAATTAACAAATTTCTAAACAATACTTATAGAAATCAATATCGCTTATCTTGTTTGTTTAAGATCAAATTTTGAAAAGACGTTTAGGAAGGAAAAGGTGTTGCCGAGGCAATAAAATACCACCTCGTATGATCTGGAAACCCGGCAATGTCCATGAAAAAGTGCACTAAAGACGCCTAGAGCTGGTTTGTTAAAGTTGGAATGGGGGTACCTCGTGAAAGCGTAACTTTAATACCATGGAAAGAAGCCAAAGCACTGCGCTAAAAGAGACTAGACACCGCAGAATTTTCGAACAAAGGTAGGGAAGACATTTAATTCGGATGTTTGAAGAACGAACGAATTGTACAATTTAAAACTTAAAAAAATATATATGCATTAGTTTTCATGATTTTATCAACTTTATAGAAATGAGCTGTTCAGTGACATGCATCGGTCCTCATCTCTGTTCGAGAATTACTTATCGCCTTTTCGTAGTTAAAAGTTAAAACGCTGCCAAAACCATGATGGCGCCAGGAAGGTCACGACCACTCAAACGTCAGGTGGTGAAATACACGTGAAAAAATAGTTCGTCGTGGCAGTTAACGCGGCAAATAATAAATCAGATACAAACAATTTATCAGACATTGCTACTTTTTAGCAGTTGCTATCGTTAGATGTAGTTTCTAAAATGTTAGCAATGGCTGCTAAACAGACAAATTTGCTCAATTTTAAGACCTTGCTAGCTTATAAGAAGCTACAGCTATAGTATTGCATACAGCAGCTTTACGCTAATAATGTACGTAGGATCTCATGGGGTACCCCGGTGCAGTGGCATGAGGTCGTATCGGGAATAAATTACTTGAGTTGTAGCAATCCATTATGTTCTGACAGTTCTATCGCTTTTCTTTGAAGAAATCACTTTAAATCGATGTAATCACTGATAATCGGCGAGAAGAATAGCCAAGCATTTATCACTGATCGGGTTCCGTGATCTTGTAAAACTCTTCCTCAGTTTATTGTTGCTGATACTTTACATTACCGGTACTTTACATTTACTTCGCATTTACTTCACTAATCAGTGTGTGTACCTGTATATGAACTTTTTTTTCAACTTCTGACTGATTTGGAATAGAAGATTTTGGAAATAATTCAGATAATAATTATTCAAATGATAATCATCTAGCCTATTTTAGAAGTATTAGTGGTCATGAAAATATCATCAAAGACTGAGTTGACTAGCTGTATTTTCCCCCACAATTCTTCTGAAACGCTTCAGTAGTTTTTTCTTATTTTCAGTTTAAGTTTTACACAACTTTGTGACTATATTCCGTGCAAATTAATTTGGATTTGACAGTTATCAAGACAACAAACGCTGAGTTGGGGCTGTTTATTTTTGTTTTGGATGGTCGTGGGTGGGTGTGGTCGAGCATGTTGGCGCGATGCCCACTGCGACTAGACTTGGGCGACAAATGAACACTTTGGGTCTCAGCACTTGAGTCGCGTGCTCTACGCAAGGGCTGTATGTGGCGATAGTTTTGTACTTTTGGCAACACTGCCGCCTGTGCAGGTATTCCGTAGACCATGACACACGCGATACTCGTTGAACGGGTCCGTCCCGCACGTGACGAGTACCAGTATCGGTGTGTCGCTCTCGTAATTGTCCTCCATTGTCGTAAAAAAAATACGTTTGATACCGACAATTAAAAGTCATTTATGCGTCATCCTTGCTTTTACTGGATCTCGATCGGAGTTCCGGATTGGAGGCAACAAGGAAACTTCCTGATAAGTTCCTGTAAAGTTGGCTCTTGATTTCAAGATAATGGTGCGTGATATTGCGTCGGTGAGGTTAGGCTACCTTTATGAGTTTGTTTCAGTACCACCAAGCGAGCATGTTCATTCTTGGGGTATTCAGCAACGATTGCTCACAAAGCTGCAACAAGGACGGGCTTATTCTCGTATAGAAATCTGTACTCGCATCGATGCCCTAATGGGTAGCAGTATTCACAATGATTGGCTATGTATTTCAATAAACTGAAGCAGAAAAGGTTTTATTTTATTCGAGACATTCCTTTTTTACTTTCCCTATCGGGAAAGTATTTTTTTTTGTTGTTGTTTTTTCGTGTTAAACTTTGATATTGTGTACCACTATTAGTCAAAGCTTTGGCGTGGTTCGTTTCTGCAGCTGAGGGTTATTGTCTTTTCTTTGTCTAACAAGAATGTCGTGTCTCTCATCACATTACAGCCACGGTAAACTTCGTATGCTTTATTGTTCATTACAGGTCAGACTTTAATGGTTCAGGAAGACCTACCCTGCAATTTTAGTGGTCGTCAAAATGGGTTGGTGGGGTGGCCTTCGTAATTACATTTGTGTTTGTTTTGACAAAACGTCCTCTGCTCTGTTCACAGGACTCAAAATGTCGCGGGCGAGTGATGTCCTAGGAATGAATGAGCTAAAAGCTCATAATTTGTACCGATCACTAGCAGCTGAATGCTTAGGAACTCTGTTATTGAACTTCTTCGGAGTTATGAGCTGTATCGCTATTGGACCAGGAAAAACGAATAACTACGTCGAAGTGTCTCTTGCCTTTGGTCTTGCCGTTTTTATCGCAGTACAGGTAAGTTTGAAATAATTGCGAGGTGCTGGGCTGTTCCTCCGCTTTAGGAACGATTCTTAGCCTATTTTGATAAATGGCCGGTAAACCGAAAACATAATCACTTTCTGCTAGTCTTGAAGTAAGGCCGGTACTCGTTTTCGGTTTTCTGAAATTTATTTTTCACGACAGGTCCGCGAGTTTCAGAAAGGGTCGGGAGCATTGCTTTTACGTTACATCTCCCGTAGACGTTTTCTAGAGTACTATTTTCAACAGACACAGCGAGTTAAAAATACAAAAGAATTCAGTTTTGTAACTCGGAATTCGCTAGTCCGATTTCAGCTATAAATTATCTTTTGAGAGCGCATAAATTTCCCTCTCAAAATAAAACTTTAGCGTGATGAATTTGTTGTGTCAACAATGTTTTTCGCAATTTTTTTCGCACTTCATCTTTATTAATTCACTGATTGAATTATGGTCCTTGAAGCAGTGTCTTTTACACAGAAAGGGTGACTGAAAATTCTTTTGTTCGTATTGCACGTCCTGCATGAAGCTTTCATCACTTTCATTCGAAAACAAACAAGAGTCACTCGGTCAGCTAGAGTACTAATCCTAGTAGATCCACTTATTATTGGATCACTGAAAGGGTTCCAACCGCTAGCAGACGACGTTTACGGGTGACGGTAAATGACACAGACCCAAAGTCAACAGTAAAGTTTGTGTTGAAATGATACGTATAAAACAATGCTATTCCAACTCCTATCTTTTCTTTTAGTTCATAGGTTAGATCGACGTTTATTTTGGATAACGTTATTTGAATGTTTATCGAGTTTCCAAAATACCTTCCGCACTGCTCTCAGTCTGAAAATCGTTGTACGTTAGTTTTATTCATGTAAGGAGTCTTCCTTGATTCATGTCCTTTTAACACTTAGAAAATCACGATTGAAGTCAATATTTTGCTCTGCGTCACTTACGTCGTCTGCTAGCCGTTGAAACTCTTCAGAGCGATCCGAATTATCCGAATGTAATCTACTAGAATGAAATATTCTAGTCTAAGGGCCGCAGAGGAGCTACGAACTAGTCCGCAACTCGTCCAAATGGAGCACAGGACAAATAGCATCTCGGCGATAATTGATCCATGCCAACACTCACGGCCCTCTAGATCAGAAACTTTTCGATATCCTTGGCGAATCTTAGACTAAGGCTGCGGTTGATTTAAGCGCCAAATTTGTGCGTGGGCGTTTCCTCAAAGAACGTGTCAGTTCGATGGATCGATTTTATTGAAATATGGATTTGTAGCCAAGAAAGCATTCTGCACTTTCAAAATCATAAATTATGAATATTTTTTTTACTGAAAACTCTTCTATCATGCATTGGTCAATTTTTCATACAAGAGAGTGTTACCGGTACTTCTAATACGAACACTCGAGTTGTGTTATTTCACCTTACCTATGACACGGAAGAACTTTCACGAAATTTCCCAAGAAATATTTTATGTTGAACTGATTCGTTTCGGATAGATTTTCGATGCAGTAGTGAATAACAACTTTGGCCGTACCTCTCTTAGAATTCATCGGGAAAATATGAAGACAATTCTTTAAGCTATTATTTTTGTAGCGGACATATTCATGCATCGGCTATTACTACTTTTGTTATTTGAAAATCATGCTCCCTTATTTCCTACTGGAATGACTATTTTGGCACTCTCTACCTCTTAAATTGTCCACAAGGTACTGGGCATAACCAAACTAATAGCCATTTGACCTCAATATCGTTACGTGCGGTTTGCCTTCTTCTCCCTAGATTCCTAAAAATATCCGAATTTCCGCCACTGTTTGTTGGATTTAATAGAAAGTTTAGTGATTGTTACCTAACAAGAAATGACTGATTATTTCATCAAAAGTAATGAACCATTTTTAATGGTAATCATTTGTCGACATTGTCTCGGTTGTAAGAATGTGGGAATAGTGTTTGAAATGAAAGTGTCAATTTTTTCAAGTTGAAAATTAACTACCTATTGATATTTTCATCATTTTTTTGAAATGTTGTAACCCGTTCCGAACCGTTCCATCTTCAATGCTTTGTGGTAGTGACCTTAACTGTAACTAATTAGTTGGTTTGTGTTCAGTGCCATTATCTAACCAGCTAATGACGGTTGTTTCTAAACTTTCTCTTCAAATTAATTATTAAATTTTGTTTCAGGCTTTTGGACATGTTTCTGGAGCCCATGTAAACCCTGCCGTTACAGCTGGTATGTTGGTAACGGGCAGGACACCCGTTATCCGAGCGTTATTCTACGTGATAGCTCAATGTGTCGGTGCGATTGTGGGAACTGGCATTGTTAAGGTAAGGAACTAAATGAAACCCGACTGTCCCCCTAATACAAAGAACATATCTTATATGTTTTTTGACCGTCTATAAAGTATATTCTGTCGATATATTTTCTATTGATATGAAATCGTTTTATTTTTTGAAATGAGCAATGCAGTGTCAAAAACATTGATACATTTTATTGTTTTCTTAATTTTAACGAGATACGCGGTAGTAAGATGGTAATTACTCGAGGAACTAAAAATCTTTGTTTTCAACATACGGGTACTAATGTTCACTCTGTTAGATTCTACTGTAATTCGGCTATACCGTTCTAACGAACGAAATCAAATAGATAACCGATACTGGTATAAGAGAATTTCTTTTTCAATTTGTTTCGCAACATGGGTGGTTTCTTGTCGTCAACACGATCGCATCTTTGTATGTAAGCACTTCTGCGTTAAAGGCTCACTGCCGCCTGTTGTGTTTGACTTCCGATATGAATCCGTGTTTCAAGTGGTGTCAGGTTGAAAAATATGGATTCTGTGCGAAAAAAAAGAAAAAAAAACGACTCTATTTGCGCTAAAATGTCGATTATTTGGCAAATGATCTTTCTGGCGAACACCTTACAAATGATCACTGATCAGCCTTATCTTTATTTTGTTTGGGGGAGTTATTTTTATGTCTTGAGAGCTAGCTGTATTTTTCATCCTAGACATTGTTTATCAAAATGAGGGTACCCTGTCATGAAACAAGTGACTTCGTCATTACCAAATTATTCTAGACGCTCTAAAAAGGACTTACACCCACCACGATAAAATTTCCCTCTTTTCGTCTCGGTGAGTTACTCAGAAACTTTTAAATTTTCCAGGCCGTGACACCGGAAAAACTCCAAGGAGCAATGGGAACAACTCTGGCGAGTACAACAGGGCCCGTAACAGCAGCTCAGGCCCTTGGCGTCGAGATTCTTCTGGGTTTCGTCCTTGTCCTTACTGTGTTCGCTGTGTGCGATCCCCATAGGCCCGAGTGCAAACCCATCGCTGCATTGGCTATCGGTCTATCAGTCGCGCTTGGACATCTTGCCACGGTGAGTGAACATATGACAATCGCTTTAACACCTGAGATACGAAATCTCTGCGATCCATTTATCAAAACATCATATTTCACAGAGTCTACCCCCGTTTCTATTGTGAAATATGTTACTTATCCCTGCCACGTTATCCTTTAGATACCGTAGCTGCATTTTCTCTGCATCGGTAATTCTGATATGATTCTTGCGAAATTCTCAAACAGATGTATTTTCCAACGCAGTATGTGCAAATTTATTTTTGAAAGATGCACCAGAATGGAATTTCAAGTTCTCGAGGTTGTCGAGGATTATTGTTTCGTCTTTTGTTCCTGGTATTTTTTTTTAAATAATCAAAACTGTAACTTTCGAGACAATAAACACCAAAAGCACGAGAAATCAAAATTGTAGCGCAGTTGTTTAGACGCTGTTGATTTATGTTCATAATCAGTTATTACGGAAATGGAGTTGTATAGAGTACTTTGGAAGTAATTCTTTACTTTTATTTTTTAGATTGACTTCACTGGATCCAGCATGAACCCAGCGCGTTCTTTGGGATCGGCAGTGTTCAGCGGAAACTATCAGGATCACTGGGTAAGTTGATGTCTGTTAGGAAAATTCGCAAAATATGACAAGCCTGAAACTGATTATGTGTGGGGAAACACTTAAGGCGCATAATAAAAAAGATTTTGAATCGGGCAATACTCCACTTCTTCGTCGACTTTGGCTGCCACCACTTTTAATTCAAATTCTGTGTATCTTCTTTTCAGTGTTGCCAGATTTCACGACTTCGTTACTTTAAACACGGCTATCTTTTTATTTGGTGCCGGTATCGGTGACTGAGTGATCGAACCCATTTTTGAATTGCTCACAATCAGCTCAAGAGAATATATATCTAGCATACCAGGTCACTTTTACTGGCTTTGGAGTTACCCGCTATCACCATTTACCAAACCGCGGAAACTGGCAACATTGCACATCAGCCCGGTTCTGTTTGCGATTCGTTTGAATTTCGAACAACATTTCATTTTTTTCACGTCTTTTAAAAGTCGACGTTGATTTTGTAGTCCTAAAATTGAAACCGTCAACCGCAAGTTCTGGGGGAAAGCATTGCGCACCTCGCCAGAAAATATTATTTCCCCGAAAGTTTCGCTTCTCAGTATTGCGGTGTGGGATTTAAGTTTTTCGTTGTCTTGTTGACATAACGACGTGTTTCAAACAGGTGTACTGGCTTGGGCCGATCATCGGAGGCATCGCAGCTGGTTTATTGTACACTTTCGTCTTCTCTGCACCTGCAACCACCCAAACTACGTACACTGTGGTTAGCACCACGGACCGAGAGGTAAATTAATGACGGCCGCTGATAATGCGTTCTAATTAGATCCAATTAATTGCAACGTTAAAATTTTTGTTTAAGGTTAAGGGTGTGCGTTTAACGAGGATGGACGACAGTGGAGCATAAGGACGCTTAGCAGCATCGAAACCAAATTAGCATTTAGCATACCACCGCCCTCAAGGAGCTCAGCTCTCTTCTTCTTTGGCATTGCCTATGTGCCTTACTTGCGTGCATCACAGGGAATTCAGACACTTCCATATTAAGCATAACCGTGGGAAACCTATGTCAAACCGTATCTATGGTTTGAAAAGCTTTAGTGATTTTTAATTCTTTTGAGGTCTTCTCAATGAATAGCAGAATCGAAGCATTAAAAAAAATATCCCGACTTCAGGATTATCAAATTCACTTTACCCTATAATTTGAACGCATGCCTATTCTCCGCGAAAACGTTTTATTTTATTAGGGGGAGGAGGATAAGGTCCTCAATATTTTGGGGCCTTAAAAATCTTCCTTATTTAAACATATCTGAGGGGAATGCTGATATATTGGAGAGCGTTCTTTTCATGGAAAGTAAGGCCCCTTTTCATCATCCTCAGAAACTCAGAGATTCCGCAAGTCCTCAAAGGATAAATTTGGATTTAAAGAATACTTTTTAAAGCTTTTGTTTGGTCGACTTTTGTAGAATGTTTTCAAGTCGTAGAAAGACTTAATTTGTAACATCCATTTTTATAGTGTAGTCAAACAGCGGTTCATCATTTGAAACCAAATTAAAGTTCAGTTCAGTGGATGTACCGGTATCTTTTTTTTTATGCTTGTGAAAGAAAGTTTATCAAAATGTTTTTCGGTTTACGGCTTTCTATACGGGAAACGTATAGAGGATTTTAGTAAGATTTCTTCCCAGAAGAATTGGGAATTTTTGAAAAGCCTTGTCGAATCGTTGTTTGAAAACATTGTTTACAAAAATACAGATTCTAACTACAGCTTTGAGGAACGCACTAAACATAACTCTCATGTATACTAATAATAGCACCTAGTTTAGGAGCTTATGTTTTTTACTGTATGGACGTTTGATACTGCATAATTACCGAAGTGTTCCTTACTTCTATGATACGAAATGTAAAAAGCATTTCTTACTATTTAAAACTGCCTTTTAAAGTTGTTTGTTTTCAGTGTACATTTTGAATAATGCCCGTTGCAATATTAATTTAGCATTGCCTCACCAGATGCGTATAGGTATGTGTTTAATGCGCACTGCAAAATGCTTATATGTACAAAGATGTGATTCAACGTACACTTTACAACCAATGTGTAACAATAATATCTATTTATTTTTTCTATCTAACTTTAATGTGCAAACCATCCATCGTTAGAACACCACAGTTCGCTCGTTCGTTCGTTATAGGACGCCTATATTTTTGTTTCGTACGGGTAATTTTGAGTATTCACGATACTGTCTCTTAAAACATTTTTGCGTAATGTTTTAATGATTGTACGATAACTGTGTTACGATTGTCTATGTATGAGTTAAATAAAAGGAAAAGACTAAATGACACCTGACTATCGATATTGAAGTTTCCAATGAACTTGTGCGATAATGCCTGAGACGCGATTAGTGTCTGATCAGCCTGTGTGCATGACTGATCATGTTTTCAATATTAGGCCGATCAGATGACCATTTTCGGATCGGGTACTGACCGTTCTTATAAAAAAAGTATAATTTTATACATTGAAAAATTAACCTCGTGTGCAAAGGTGGAATGCTATCAACACCAAGTCGTGTTCCAAGGGTCTGAAGTTTCTCCCAGGGACATAAAGGTTTTCAAACAATTATGAAATTGATGAAAAGGCTCAAAATGTCAGATCTATAGCGGATTTGTCGAGCTTTTTCCGACGTATTTCACTATTTTGAGTCCGAATTCATCATGTCCACTCATCCAATAGCAAACCCGTTTTGGGTGGCGAGGGGTTAAAGGTCCGGTACAGCTCTCTGAGCCTGAAATGCCATGCCCCATTAACACGATTGCTGTCTGTAGCCTACCAAACAATATTTTTACCATTCCATTACCACGGAGATGGTTTGCAATGTTTTGTGGGGAGGTGAAGGGTGAATCTCATGAGGAGTTCTGATTCATTTGCAATCATACATTGGAGATTCGAGAATATTAAACATAGTTATGAGGTGTGAAACTTTCTTTCACTTTTTAAGTTTATCCTGAGACGTTCAAATTTTTAGGCTTGATTACCGTATTTGAAATATGCTCGAAATTCTGATGGGATCAGGAACACAAAATCTTTTCATTAGAGATCAATTTGACATGAATAGGGTAGAGGGACTTATTGGGATAGCCTGAACTACATACTTCTCAACATGCATGTGCATTACCTTGTCTACCCACCTGCATTCTCACTGCAAAATCTGATCCGCTCAACTACAGTAGATTGGAGTCCCACCCAGAATGTCGGTGTTCCATTTTATGCCATGCAAGTATATTAGCTCTCTCAAATGTTCCTACTTGCTGTGAATCGTTCCATTTTGTGTATTTTACGATAAATCCATAACAGTTGCCAGTGATGAATCTTAAAATAGGTTTCTATGGCTGCGAATAAGCTTCCTAAACATTCCATTTATCATGTATTGCTTTTATTTGACACGGTTTCACGTTAGAATTTTACTTTTGAAATGCCGCTCATATGAAAATTTCTTCAGTAGGCCTAACAGAAAGCTGTCATTACGAACAGCATCGGACAAAGATAACGCCACATGTAATCTCTTTACGAAACTGATCAGTTGTGCTTCCTAGCTGACAATGAGAGCTTTTAACTTGAATTTCGAAATTGGCAGCGTCCGTGGAAGTCATAGGCACCCCGCTAGACGCTGATGCTATGCTGTTGCATACTTTAGGCGCTCGTCGATTGTCTTTTTTTTTTGAGTTTGCGTTACCAGTAGGCCTATGTATTGGTTTCAGTACCGCGAAATATCTTACTAGTTTTCACACTACCTCCAAATCTATCCTGCACAAGTTATTTCAAAAATTCCGACACAAAAAAATAAAAAACAATAAAAATGAAAAATTAAAGTATTTGGCAGAGAAGTGTTATCAAGCAAATTTTACCATATGTAGATTATTATTGTATACAGTACTTACTAAAATACTTGAATCAAATTCTGTTAACTGGGCTTGACGGGTTTACTGACAGCAGAGGTGTTATGATGCATCGTGTACTGTACCTCGAGTTGTTCGAGAAACGTCAAAATTGTCGGGCAACCATGACTGCGAGGCAGCATGATCGTTGCAGTTCAGAAGTGCTGTAAGTCTTTACAGCTGGGAGAAGTAATGTCCCTTTCTATACGGGTTTTCGTAAATTTCCATGCATATATGTAACGCGACTTAACTACTGTAAGAGCTGTGCACTGTAGGCCTACCGCGAACATTTTGAAAAGGAAGAAAGACATGAGACTCGCCCAAGCTCGCGAGTAAAGGAAGCCGCCGCAGCGCTGTCGTTGTGGTCTATCGTCTCCACCCTGGTCCTTCTCTCTGCCGCTCCAAAACATTCCAGGTGGCTGTGATTTTCAGAATCTGCGGTGGCACGGTGGCAGCAGTTCCGATGCCGGTGCCGGTGGGTTTTCGCTTGGTTGTCGCAGTGTTTGTGTTGTTTCGTGCAGGTCTAGCGGAAAACTCTGTCGTGCCGTGCAGTGGGTTAGGTAGTCGGACGAGATTATTTGAAGGACGCACTTTTAGGTTATAAACCTTTCAAAATTTGACAGCCGCGAAAGTGGTGTTTGAGTGATTTCATGTGAAGTGTGTGGACGTCTAACTTCAAAGTACGATCAAAATCTCCGAAGATTCCTGTCACTCTCTGATGTTGCACTTCTTCTATTGAACCTCTTGTGATGTAACACAAGGTCGTAACACAACAGCACTTCATGATTTTAAAATCGGTAAGTCTGCGCGTCCATGCACTCTGTCAATAATTCCAGAGATAATGACAACATCGAAACGCGTTTGTTGGCACATGTTTGTTTATTTTTACGCTTAATACAGTAATGCGTCACGGCAACAAAAGATTTTTGCAAATACTTAACTTTTACGAGCTCAATCTGTACGCCATGCTCCTCAATTTAAGGAAGCTGTATGTACATTTCAATCCTATCACATGCAGGTCTTACATGGTTACGAAAGCGGAAATGGTCAACATAACCAGAGCGCAGGCTACTGCAATACATTTATCACGCACTATATTGAAAGGAATAAAAGAAACTTGTTGCATTTTAACTAACTGAAAATTTTTAAAAGGAATGTACACTTCAAACAGTGAGCTTCATTGGACCCAGAACATGGAATTATCGTCTGGTTGATTTACTACCGTCTAATAAATATGGCCCATAAAAATAGTTGTCAACAGGATTTGAACGATAACCATTAGTGGTCAAGCCATTCTTGTTACGTATTTGGCCCTATGTTCTCTCTTCGTGTTCATCATCGAAACGAAGCGTAGAAGACTCCGAGGCGTCTGGAATGGGTCTGATCGTCGATCGGCCCCATCAGACCTTGTTCGGAGAATAAATACATTATATACATCATAGCAGTGCCGGCGTTATACTCGCCTTGATACACAGTGGGGATATTTCGGCCCGAATGAGCTCTATTTTCCGAAAATAAACGTAAGAAGCTACATATATACAGATAAAGCTCCTAGTTTACAACCATATCAAGGTGGTGATCTTTAACAAATCGTATCTTTCTCGCTGTCCTTGCTACTTTATCCGGCTTAAATCGAATGAGGCAACCAAAACGAAATTGTTCAAGTAGACAAGATTCAGTTGAAGAATTCTGATCACACGTATCGATGGAATATCAATAGAAAATGAGGATCTTCCGCCTTAGAGTTAACCGAAAGGTGGGTCCCTCAATAAGCTATTCGTCGTCTCGTATACTGAATCACATTTTATTGGGGATCAGTAAATGGGCTTACTCTTGGCAAGGAATGTAGAGCTAACTGAAAACTGAATCTTGTTTACGAAATCAAACGATAGGAACTACAGGTTTTGGTTGTTCTGTATCTAGGCTCGGGGCTGCCTTTTTTTTCCACTGGTCCTTAAGGATCAGCAAGGAGTATTGCATCAAAAATCACTACCTTGATACAGCCTTCGTCAACGGCCAAAATAGTTTACCGGAAATCCGATTCATGAAAGCAAGCCAATCAACGAAAATATCACATTTAAAACATTGTCAATAGACATACAACAGCGCGTTCGTTTCATAGCGATGTGTATATTACAATGATATGTTTGTATGGTTATTACTGCGAACTTAACTGCGTCAGAGTTCTGCCTGGAAACGTTAAACTTAGGTTCGTTGCAACTAGCAAACACATCCGCTAGCAATACCCAAAACAAACAATAATCAAATTTTGTAGAGTCAAGCCTTGTTCTCGGCTACAGGATCACAGTGACCATTCGACTTGGCCTCGGCCAGCGTTAAGTCGGCTTGGGCGCGAATCTCCTGCCAAGAGAAGTCGATGTCTTTTTCCTCGGTGTATCTCGAGCAGATAGCTAATCGTAGGAAGTACATGCCTCGGATTTCGCTGGGTACGAGATGAATGGCTCCGTGGCCGTTTATCTTTTTCAGCAAGTCCTTAGACAAATCGTTCGGGCCCTGCAGAGAAAAGTGCGTATTTAGGTACCGGTACTTTTAATATTGCTTGTTAGTTATTCTTAATGAACGTTCATAGATTAGTGGAAGGAGGGCCACATTCACAGCAGGATTCCTTCCTTTCAAAATATTGTCAAAAAAAATTGAAAAGTAGGAAAACGTACATCTTGTAATGGTCCTGTGCTTCGATCAACAGTAATGAAACCTTTACATATATTGCTTCCAAATTAAAAGGATATACGGTACCGGTAAACATGAATTTAAGAAAATATATAACACATAGGCAATGTTGCCCTAAAAAACAAAAACAAATAAAAAATGTTTCCAAAGACGACTACTTTTGTCATCCGGAACATACATGTTGACAAATTCAACTTCGTAACCTTTTCTTTTCCTCGGTATTTTGACGGTTGGTGCAAAACGGCTAATAGAAAATAGATTTCGCGCTTGTGGTTTCTGCTGTGTGGAAAGGATTGTTAACCACATCAGATTTAAAATGCCTTTACTATTTTCTTTATCAGTTTTTGCTATTTATAGTGCCTAGAAAATACGTCAATATTAAACAAAAAAAGCGCGCTTTAAAATCACATTGGTTGTTACTTCCATAACCATATCCCGCGGCAAAGGATATTGACTAATACAATTCTAAAAATGCTAAATCCGTGAGCTTTCAGTCAGTTTCCTAAAAGTGATCTTACCTTGAGTCTGAAGCACACAAGTCCACAAATTACATCTCCGACGATTTCGAAACGAGGATCGGTTAGAACTTTGGACTCGAAATATTTGGCCAAGCCAACTTGTTTCCGAATGTGGGCCTGAATGTTTTCAACTCCGTAAAGGCGGAGGACAAACCATAACTTGAGGGATCTGAAACGACGCCCCAAGGGAATTTGCCAATGCTGCGAAACAAAAACGGCATGTCAGATTCGTTCAAAGCAAACACAAATCAACAAAAACTAGTTTAAACTCTTTCATAATGATTTTAATGTTGAAATTATCTTATCTGTTATTGTATCAGCGAAATTTCGAAGGTGAACTTACTCTGTAATCCGGTGCTGATCCTTGGGCGTCATGTTTCAAGTAAAGGGGATCCACATTGAAGGCATCGACGACATCGCTGGGATCTTTAAGCCTTGAAATAGATAAAACAACATTAAAAATCGTCGAGGATCTTGATATACGCACAACTGCTGTGCGAACAGGTCATCACCCTGAGTGAGTGACATCCCCTTGAGTGACATCTATTTGCGCAATTTATTTCATTTTGTAACTTGTATCTCGTTTCGGTATTACTCCGCATCGCAACGATAGAGTTGTACACGTTTCTGCGTACTGGCCGAGAATATGGCGTTAATTAATACCGGTGATTTTTTTTTCTTTATGAGTGCTAATAAAAGTGGCCGCTTTTTCGCCTAGGTAAAAGCGACAGAAATCGACCAATGGGACACATGCAAAAATCTGATCAGGCACTGATGTCCAGTACACTGATCATTCTCCGATCAATTTATCAGACATTTGATCGGTCTCTGATCAGTTCCTGATCAGACTCCGATAAGGCCTTTTCGAACGGGGAGCTGAATTTAAGCGTGAATACTTACCACATAGCCGAGCAATCGAAGTTGACCAACATCCACTTGTGGGGATTGAAGTTAAATGAATCCGCCCGTTCGACGCCGGCCATCAAATACCGGAACTCGGGGCAAACAAACGCCGATCCGGCGTACGCAGCGTCAACGTGCAGCCATACATTGTGCTCCTGGGTCACAACCCCCATTTCTGCCAAGTTGTCGAAGCTGCAGATTGACGTTGTTCCCAACGTCGCCACTACCTACAGAAAAAAAGCAGACCATAGTACACTCGAAATTTCAAAAGTTGAATTATCCTCATATTCCATTGTCTTGTCTATCCATCCAATTTGGGCGATAGCATAGCGTGCCGGTAGCGGTGACCGAGGGAGCAGGGTTATGCTGGGCAACGAGTGGGATTAACCCATAACAGCCCAGAGTATTTGGAGTGAAATTTAGGTTAAGAGAAATTGGAAGGATTTTTTACCACTGAAATACGCAATTTTAAGTTTTAAAAATGCCTTAATCATTAAATTTCAGGTTGCTAGAGGGATGATTTCTTTTGAACTGTGGCAATACTGAACTGTAAAGATCCTCTAAATTAAATGTTTGTGTTTCGAAAAGCATTTTTGGGCGGTAGTGGGTTAACTTGCTCAAGAGTAGGGCGAATATTACCCGTGTCAACCTCCTCAGATAATGGTTTCAATACATTTCGTTGTAGAGCAGTGTGCTAATCTAATGAAATTCGTTTTTTTTTTTTAATAATCGCGATTCCACCATGAGAGAAGGGCGCCCTTCTCTCATGATTCCACAGACATGTTAGGGGAATCATGCTGTACTTACGTAGAATGGAATGTTTCCTTTGGCTAAATCTTCTTCAATGGCATTACGCAAAGTATCTCCTCGGAGAGCGTACTTTTCGTCGGTAGGAAGTAGACGGAAGGTGACGCCGCCGAGAAGACCAGCGCGTTCAACAGATGAGTGGGCTTGCTCTGAAAGCGCAATGCCACGGCTTTAATTAGTAGAAATAGCTTCGACGGGCCGCTCTCCAGTCCCTTATCTAACCTCCCTAAACGTTTGTCACCTTCCATCCTTACACAACGTTTCTCAGAAAACTTCACATCCCCAAACCTTACTCCTCTGACCCAACCTTTGGGAACATTCATAAAGTACGTCATACCCTTTAAGCTACTTTTAGACCCCCTCCCCGCCTATGTCGCAAAATATCACATTCGGTTAACGCCCCGCCCCTCCATTTGTGACGTTACACCGGAATAATGTTCAAAACTCACTAAATAAAAACCTGCTCTTTATTTATCAAACATTTATTTTGCTCAATATTCCTATATTAAATCTTATCTTCAGTGGCCAGATGAAATTTTACGCTCAAACATAGAGTCAAGTAGTATCAGAAATAATCCCCCCCCCACAAAAAACGGATTTTTTTACCAAAAAAAAAGTTATAGGATTTGTGCTTTGAACGACTGGCCATTTGGCATAGCGAGACCAGGTGTTTTAACGTTTCGAGCGAAATATCACAGTTCATCGAACTCTCCTTCCTCTCCCCCTATATCGAACACTGTCACCCATTTCATCCCCCCTCCCCCCTTTAAGATGCGACGTATTTTTTAATTCTCCGTGTGGCGTTCCCTTCCTTACCACCCCTAAACTCCTCTAATTCGACACAAAAACTTTTAACAGCTCTTACGTAATCCAGGCTGACCTTCAACCAAACTTCTCCTAACCTAACCTAGAAGAATCTCCACATCGAACGCGACTGTCTCTTACATAGCTATGAAATAAAGCATTTTAAAATTAAATAGAGCGAGTTTGGGAGCTTTGGGCCGCTCATGACGCTGCCAATTGAGACTCCCCCGCTTCTACTCTGCATTGATTTCCTGCTCATGACTTGGCACGGTAAACCGACAAGTCACTTGCGGAACTCTGTATATTCATCCGGGTTATCAACGCTCGTAAAAACGAGTTCATATTTGATTTTTAAAGGCACAGTAACGTTTAGATCTCTTTTTGCTTTACCTCGAAAAAAGGCTTAGACTACACGGTAAATTTCAAAGCTGAAATTTTATTCCCACGTTCCACATTGGTTTTATCTTTTATCACAATTTAGGAGGATGTATAATCACGTAGGTTAAGTAAACCTTGTTTGGATTAACTTAGATTAGGCACGTGACTTGATCGAACCCCGTTATGCTGTAAACCCGTTCCGCTTGGCGACGAAAGGTGGAACACAAAAGGTGGAACACCCAGTCTTCCACGTTTACTACAGTAGTTAAATAAATCTGGGCTTGGCAGAAGCTAAAATGCTTCCTTTTAAGTCCTTTTATTGATACGAACAAAACGACACGATTCATACGAAAAATAAAAGAAAATCTCTGATGTTAGTCCACTTGTGGAATGTCTGCGGATCAAACGACATTATTTTTTCGTAGAACTGGGAGAAAGTGGATGGCGAATATTGGGAGAAGTCGCTCTTTGCCGCTGCCAGACGCACCCAATGCCTATTAGGAGCACTCCATCAAAGAGCGGGGGTTGGAACGGGGGGGGGGGTAAGAACAAAGGGTAGCTGAGTGAAAGGGGCCCAGGTCACGGGCGAAAGGGATGCAGCAGACAGCTCGTCATTCTAGTATCAGGTCAGCCATTGGTTATTGTTCATCAATGATTTATTAACCCATTTCATCCCAGAGAGCTGTCCTAAAACCCTTTGATTTTCTCAAAAATGGACATTTCTTGGTAATTAAATGTATTTTAATAAGAAAATTCGATTACGACTTTTCTATAAATCGAAATCTTTTCGAATTTTGATTTCAAAATAATAGGTTTTAAAATGTTTCGAGTGAAAAATTTTTGCTTATTAGCGAAAAATTTCCCCTATTTTTTTCTACAATTATTTTGTAATTAACTTTTCTTTTAGCATTTTCTTGGATTAAGTTAGTTAATGCTTACCGGAAGCATAGGCGATAAGTTTAGGAATGATGTCGTTGTCAGTGAGAGCGGAGTTAGCTGCTTTGGCGTTACGGATTGCTCGTGCCTTGGCTCCGAGCAGAGCTACCAATGTAGCTTCACTGGCTGTTCCCTGTCGCAAGAAAAATAACAATCAATTAATTCAGACTTTCTAAAAATGAATATTTTTCAGGCAAGCCCCGAAAAACCCTTTGAATCTTATACAGGATGCGTTTTTTAAGGGTGCTTATAATTCAGCTTTCGTCGCCTAGCGGACCGTGGCGCAAGGCACCATAATCTAACCTAGACGTCGGGCGACCAGAGTCCATACAGTACTGGTAGTAAAGGGGTGAACAGTGTTGTCAGATTTTGCCTTTTTATGTATATTCTAACACGGTAAACTCGGAAATGTTTGGGAATAACTGAGCTCGTTCAGCATGTTGAGGATCCCTCTCGAGCTGAGTAATGCAAAAATGGGTTTGATGCTAAGGTTATCTTTTTCATTCGGAAAGTTCGTCTCATAAATAAACGAGTCGCAAAATCTGGCAACGCTGGCTGAGACGACCAAGCAAGGATTTTCCAATCCCGAAAAGGAAAAAATCGTTGGGGAAATTCACCTGTATGACGCCGCCGCCTTTGCCGCCGCTGCAGGCCAGAAATTCGGCGGGCAAGTCAAGCATTTTGCCGAGCCAGTCAAGCATGACGACCTCCAACTCGGTACAAGCGGGGCTGGCGATCTGCGAAAAGAAATAGCCGATAGAAACATATTCACATATAGTAATAACAATAATAATAGCTATTTGGGTACGATGTTGGAAGGAAACAGGTCGTAGGTGGGTTGGTTTTCAATTTAGAACTAAAAGTAGCTACATCGATAGCAAGTCGTTGTTGAGCCCTTTCGTTTGAAATGGCCATTGATGATGTATCGTGAAAATCAAAGAGTATTACGTGTATTCTTATTTTTCAAGTCATTACTAAAACATTATGAGGATTACTTAACAAGTATTCGTTGGGTAACAACGAGCTTTTTTTGACGGAAGATACCATAGGAAACTGTAGCACTGCGAGTGTTTCATCGATTCATGGTCATTTGTGAGGTCACTTACACGGACAGGTTCTTCTCACACAAACCACCTTTTTTGATCAGTTCCTAAAGTCATCTTTGCAGACTATACCAGTGCTACATTTTAGGCAACCTCTAAATAGAAACTATAAGAAAAAATCAAATCAGGAAAGCGATTTAGCTTAAAATGATAAACGATAAAATGATAAATGATAAAGTGAATTTTAGAACGCGAGAGACGGAGTGTACGTACAGTACGCTGAGTGAATATGTAACAGCGAAATATAAAACAAAAAGAAGGGCGTGTAATTACCGTGAGTGGGTCACAGAATAGAGGAAAGAGTATGCTTTTGGGTGGTTCCTATCCTCTCGTGGTTCATCTTTTCAAAATTAAAGCGAGTTACATTTATTCATTTTTAATACCTATTTGGCCTCAACACTCATATTTTACGCTACTTTATTGTAAAAAGAAATGCAGTTGTTTTGTCGGTGAAGCAGGTTTTGGAAAATATAATATTTAATTAACCATGTCAGGAGCCTGAATCGGGGAAAAGCGATTTTCTTAAACTAAACTAATAAATAATTTTTCATAAATGATAATCTTTGGATCGACGTAATTTACGGAATGTTGACACTCCTGGTTCGAAACATCTTGATTGCCACTCCTGCACATTCATAAAGAAACGAGTTTTTGTCGAAATCATTTCCGAAGGTCGGCGAATACATCCGATAAGCTATTCCGCTGAAAAAGTTGTGTGCACTAGAAAATGGAGAATGTCTACTCTTGAAGGCGAACAGAAAAATGGGAGAGTTACAATTCATTACCAATGAGCACCCTGACAAAGTTTAAACTAACAAAATTTGATTCAGATAGATAATATTATGTCAAAATTTGAAAAGTTGGACTGAGTAGTTCTCCCCAACCTGGTGGTTTAAATTGAATCCAGGCTAATAGATCTGATGAATTCATCTAGTAGAGTTTTGCTTGTAAGCTGGAAACGTACTTTATTTATATGTCTATTTATGGGGGATCTCTTTATGAAAACAAGCATAGTAGGCCTGGCCGTGAAGGAGTAGTTCTTATCACTGTTCTGTTGGTTATCTAATATAAACCTACGCCCGATTACTTACAAAGTTTCACTGCTTGTCTGATAAGGTTGACTGATGAATATTATTAGTCGTGATGTTATTGATCGTTTGCTCATAGTTAGGGATTTTAGTTGTTGTTGGTTTTTATTTGTTTTTTTTTTAATTCTTTCAAAATAACAGGAATTTTTAAACGGTGATCCATCTAAGGACAAAAAAGGCCGTCGTTGCAATAAGATGGAACAGTACGAAGATATCGTTCATTTCAGCATTTTTCTTTTTAGCATGTCCTCATCAATTCGCAAACTTAGCCGTTTGGATCATCCTTCGAATTTGGTAGCCTTACTGAGGAAAAAGATTAAAAGGTTAGAACGTTAATTTTAGCAAAGAGGGTGGGGAACTTAATATTGTACACCCTCAATAAATTGTGCTTCCAAGCTAGCTTTCGTTCTGAATGCATAAAATAACATGCAAAATTGTATTGTAGGGCTACCAGGAGTCCTCTTGTTCTGATGTAGAGTGTACAAGTATTTTTGGAATATTGCTCCCTACAGTTGGAACCTGTTCGTTGTAGTGACCTCTTAATGGTACGCAAAATCGGGTTTGATACTTAATATATGAGAACTAACGTATGCGTAATAGCTGCAAATTATATAGACATTATTAGAGTCACGTAATAAATAGGTAACTGTTTTCTCTGGAGATCTCGGATTCATTCCCAGTTGGTCACGTGATCATATTACTTGAGTTTAGTGCTCCTTACCCACGTAAATCCGATGCAAGCGATGGCCCCGCTCAGCATATCGGCGACGATGGCTGGGAAAGAGTTTGCTGTGGGAAAATAGGCGTGAAATCGCGGGGAGTGCCAGTGGGTCACCCCGGGCATGATCACTCTCTCAATGTCCGCCATCAGGTCTTGCCAAGAATCCGGCTTCTCTGGAGCCTCCGACGGAATCAGAGGCCGAAGGTAGCCGGGGCTCACTGAAGGTAGCACAGGCCTGAAAAACAGTAGGCAAGGAACTTAAAGTAGTTTTTCACCTTTTCTGGGACCATTAATACTCATCATGTAAATATAAGCATACCTGTCGCGGATATTTTCCAAGTAATCACTTATGTAATCCACCATCTCCTTCCCGAACACTTTGAAATTCTTCGCCTCCATCTCTAAGCTGCAACAATCCATTCAGATAAAGTTAGTGATTGAGACGTCTTTTTGTTAAAAATAAAATGGAAAGAAATCGATGATTAGCTGCAACAAAGTCCTTTCGAATCAATGAAACTATACTTTGTATTATCTGCGCGGTTATTTGTTTCCGATCGTACCATAGTGACAAAGACTAATTATACGGTTGTTGTACCGCAGCTGTAGAAGCAAAACATTCCGTTGCAGCGACTCAACACTTGTATCTTCCGTTAGTCAAAATAACTTCTGGCTAGTTGTACCGGTCGCGCTCTATCTGTGAATAAAATCATGGAGATTGATATAATAATGGGGATGG
>Ga0058701_10000690_pt1 | contig 22620 bp, 13 predicted proteins | sample AgamicOrMae_FD_97039 | JGI IMG/M metagenome (GOLD analysis project Ga0058701, IMG submission 97039) | Agave microbial communities from Guanajuato, Mexico - Or.Ma.e | ecosystem: Host-associated > Plants > Phyllosphere > Phylloplane/Leaf | place: Guanajuato, Mexico | collected 2012-06-04 | reverse complement strand
TTACAGTAGCTTGGGATGCGTCTTATCTGAAAGCTTGCGCTTGCACGAGGTCGGATGAGGAGGTGTCATCGCGTGGATGTTTACAATCTGCTCCTGTGAATTGGCACGTGAATCTCGCACAAATGTATCCAGCCTATATGCGAACCCGACCTTGCTATCGAAACCTGACTATTGTTCGATAAAGTCTTCAAATATGGGCATATTAGAGTACATTTGGCCCTATGAAAAAAAGTTTAGCGAGATTCCTGGCACCAGAGAGGCTGGCATAGTTGCCTTCATTGCAGGCCCTACTTTGGGAGCTCTCACCATCGCGTTGAAAGGGACACCCCGATATGCATTCAAGACAACAACGTATTCAACTTTCGTGATATTCTGGGTTGCGTTCATCTACACAAGAACGCAATATACTATACAAACAGTAGCCCAAGAGAAATTTGTTAAAGCTTACAGAGCAGGAGAAATAGATTGATGAATAAGGTCGTTATGGAGCATAGGGCAGACCTGATCAACGCAAGGAAGCACGAAATTTAATTCAGCGCTAAAGGGTTCAGTAGATCCTCACGGATTTTAATCACTCAGTTATGGTGATTTCTTCGATAAGTTCAGAAGATCGTGAGAAAGTCTTAGCCGTTCGGGTGGGAGGGTGCGTTGGCGACTAATAAATTAGCTTGCGATTCCGACCGATCTATCCCAAGCGTCTGAGCACATCGACTCTCGGGCCGACTTGAATGCTATCCCTTGCCGATAATCCATCTGAGTATCTGTATTTTTGGCTAGTCTCAGTGTTTCTAGAATCAACTTTGATATTTTTTTTCTCGGTTGCTGCCGAAGTGGAGGTTGGGTTAGTTCTAGCGGAACTTAAACTCATTCTTAGGTCGGCTTGGGCGGACTTGATTCTATTCGCGCTAGAGGTCAATAGAGTTGTATCGCCTCCCTCATGGACAGAACTCGGCATCGGACCCAACCTGGATCTAATCGAGTCTGATAATTGTGTCTTGCTCAGCGGAATTTTGTCCGAAGTCAAGTTCGTATCATTGCTTGACTGCCTTCTTGCGGAGGTCGGAGGCAAAATAACAGTCAGTGTTTTCTCCGTGAATCTAAGATCCTCAGTGAATGCTGATGGCCTCAAACGTTTTGTCAAAGAGTCTGACATATTTGGCATAGGTCGTTTGATGTTACTATTTGACAGATCGGAGGTGCCGAGTTGCTGGTCATGTTTCTTTCGCTTCTGATTAGCTGACATCAAAGCTCCGCTACTCAAACTCAACGAGCTTTGTAGCTTATTTACTGAAGACCCTTGGTTGGACCCAGTACGAGCCATTGGGAATTTGTTCATCATGTTTGTTCTTCTTTCGTATCTTGTCCAATTCTGATCGGCGATTCCAACAACTTCAGACGACAGGCGATGAGTGAGAAGAAGAACAGGAATTCACGAGCTGAGTGGGTGTCATAATCCCGCCATGTCTGTTTGGGTGTCTCTTTCTCTTCCTCCAAACCTAAAGAATCTAGGATGTTGGAGATAGTTATACAGGATGGGTTTACCGGACTATACCGGACGCTATGAGGAACGATCGAGGGTGCGCAAGTTTGTGTGAGGTCAGTGAGGCGGATAAGTTAGTCGAAGCGCTGCACATGTTTGTGTTCTTGAGATGTTGTTGAGAACAACCTGCTCTTATGTCGCAGTAATCATCCAGGCGACTGAAGGAACAGAGTAGAGCCCAAAACCATTGGGCTATCGATGATTTTATGTGTAGTCGTCTTTTTTCTGTGCTTATGTGGCACTGTCTTCTCTGGTCTCTATTCTGAAATCTTCAGAAATCATTCCGAAATCAATCCCAATCTGAGTTCCGATTCGATTATTAGACCAGTCATATCTTTATTCATCTATGGTCTAGACTAGTATCAACAGATAAGATGAGTTCGTTGTTCACATACGACAACTTTGTTCACGCATTGGCTGGTTCTGTGGTAAGTGTCTTCTCTCAAAGCCGTGATAGATGTACTTCTCGACCCTTTCTGACATTCTCCCAAACTTTAAGGCCAGCGGAACTGCCATGACAGTGTTCTACCCATTGGACACAGTGAGATCCCGACTACAATTGGAGGATAGGCGAGAATCAAAGAATACTCTAGCCACGATGAGAGATCTGGTCAAGGAAGAGGGACTTAGTTCGCTGTACCGTGGATTGGAGCCGGTTTTGTATTCTCTGTTCGCTTCGGGGTTTGTTTACTTTTACTCTTTCCATGGTATACGGCGAGTAGCCGGTGACAAAACAGCATTGAAAGATTTAACGATAGGTGCTGTGGCGGGAGCTATCAATGTTCTCACGACTACCCCTCTCTGGGTGGTGAACACGAGGATAAAGATGCAAGGGGCTAAGATGCTACTAGGTAGCGGAGATGTCAATGATGTTGAGGGTGAACACGGTAGGGAGGATGGCGAGCAGCAATACAAGTGCCTTAGCCATGGACTGGCGAAAATCTTACGAGAAGAGGGGCCATCTGCTCTTTGGAGTGGTACAATCCCGAGCTTAGTATTGGTCACTAATCCTGCTATACAATTTATGATATTTGAATTACTGAAGAGGAATCTTCAATCATTGCTGGAGAGGAGGGAGCTCTCCCCATTCCATGTTTTTGCCCTAGGTGCTATCAGCAAGACTGTGAGCACGGTGATTAGCTACCCTTTACAAGTAGTTCAAACAAAGAAACGTCACGGTTCGCCGGAAGTCAGGGACAAATCCATGAATGATCTGTTGGCAGAGCTAGTCCGAACCGGTACCCTCTACAAGGGGATGGAGGCTAAACTTTTACAAACTGTTATGACCACGTCGTTGATGTATGTGTTCTACGAGCGGATCTACAGTTTCGTTACTAAGGTTGGGAAATCAATATGAGATAGATGGAACAGGTTGGGTGAAAGGGTGACGGTGTAATAAAATTGCTCGATTGGTATCGCAAACGATTTTGCTCAACAAGCTGGTGTTTCAGCTGAGAGAGTGAATAATTCCCTGATCAATATTTCGTTCCAGTCCAGCGTCTTCGTCCACATGTTTCTCTTGAAATTCTTATTCCAAACACGAACGGCGCCCGCGCTTTGATCGAACGTGTGAAAAATAGCTCTCTGTGAAGCACGTTATTCCACTGCTCAATCTCATGTAATGCTACACCGAAGCAGATATTGAGAATCCATGTGTCGAACAACATCCCCCATTCGAAGCTCGATCCGATCTAATTAGAATGTCCACCTAATCAAGGAAATTGTTAGCTTGAGATCTTTCACACCCTCAGATGGGCGATCCCGGTCAAGAGGAGGCACCTACCGTTGAGCTAGAGAATCCATTCGAGGGGGATTATTTTGTTGGTCCTCCCCCAGGTTTAGATGTTCAGGATGAATCCACATCAACTAGCCAAAAACCTAACCCATGGGTCAGTCCAGCTTCTAAACTCAAACAACAGCAAATCAGGAATCGATATAAGACTCAGTCAGATGCAGATTTCGGTGGCCCGTCACCGAGTGTTGAGGAATCCAATTCACTAACAGATCCGATCCTGTACACGCCAAGCCATCCATCTCAGCAATCAACCTCTTCGTCAAATCAACCTAGAGCCCCCGTTTATCAGAGGAAGACCAGCAAAAGATATCAGGTGAATCTGCCTTCATCTTCAGTGGGTTCTGCCTCCCTTTTGCCGCCACCGACCGTTCGATTTGCCGCATCAGTCAATAACATTCCGACTCCCTTACAGACATCAAGGTCTTCAATAATATTGCCTCAACCTAGGTTACCCTCCATAATATCTCGTACTAGTGCCCCCACTCCGAGGATATTGAATCCCCCGACGGGCCCCAACATAAATATATTAAACGCTTTGCCGCAACCTAGATTTGCAGGAGGTCCTAACTTCACGACCTTCGGTAACGGATCTCCACAATCTCAGGATGTCTCTAACTGGAATCAACAGTACCTTAACAATCAAGTGCCTTCTATCGGAATAAGGCCACGAATCTTGGGAGTACCTTCTAGTTCCGGTCAGAGGCTACCTGTATATCGTCCAACGAACAAACCAAGAATTTACCCGAATCTGCCACAGGCCCCACCTCGACAATTAGCTCCCAACGACTTCACACCACGAGCACAGCCCGTCAATTCGGCCTACTTCGATTTTTTGAAACAGCTTGCGAGTACAGTTCCGGGTCTCGACATCAATGTACTGCTCCAGCAAATCACGAATGAGCCCAGCCGGCCACTCCAAGTCCCCGTCCCTCCGAGTGTTAACATCTCCGAAGTTCAATCACAACTCGCCAAACAGCTTGAAAACTTTCTGGTGCCTCAGATCCCGAACGGACAGAATGTGATCAGACCTCATGACTTCACCTCAACCATAAATGATTTCGTCAATGAAATCCTCCCAAACAATCAAAATTTCCAACAATTGACGCCGCAACAGCGAGCTCAAGTGCAATCAGTTCAAGTTAGGAACGTCGAAGATGAAGTGGCCAATCAGGATTTGGAAGCTCAAGCCGATCAAGATGAAGAGTTCCACGAGGTTGAAACTTATGCTGACTATCTGCCGGCGAAACTTACCATCGGTAAACCACATCCAGATCCAGTAGTGGAGACCAGTTCTCTCTCTACGGTCGAACCCCCTGACATAGATTATAATCTATTACTACCCAGGAAGCTGATCGAAGAAGCTCGATTATCAGCCTTACAGTTAGAGTCTGTGATATACGCCTGCCAGCAGCATCAAGAAATGATGGCCGACGGTAAAACAAGACGCGGTTTCCTGATCGGCGATGGAGCAGGTGTTGGCAAAGGTCGCACTATAGCTGGAATCATATATGAAAATTTTCTACGAGGTAGAAAGAAATCTATCTGGTTTAGTGTATCTCCAGATCTGAAGCACGATTCTGAAAGAGACTTGAGGGATATTGGGGCCAGTATACCTGTTTTCTTGCTGAGCAAATTTCAGTATGGTAGGCGTATAGACAGGCAATCGATAGATGGACACTATGCCGATCGGGGTGTTATATTTTCGACTTACTCTGGTCTGGTTAGCAAATCTCAGAGCGTCAGAGGGTCACTTGGGTCAAGATTGGGTCAGCTCATCTCCTGGGCCGGGCCGAATTTTGACGGTGTCATTGTATTTGACGAGTGCCATCGAGCCAAGAATATCACAATAAGTAAGACGGCAAAAAAATTATCCAAGTCGGCCGAGTACGTCTTGGAAATTCAAGAGAAGCTCCCGAACGCAAGAATAGTCTATGCCTCAGCTACTGGTGCTAGTGAAACTAGACATTTAGGATACATGACCAGGCTAGGTATCTGGGGCTTAGGCACACCTTATCCAACATTTTCGGAGTTCCACGAAGCGATAGAAAAGAGAGGTGTGGGGGCCATGGAACTGGTTGCAGTGGACTTGAAGATGCGTGGTGCCTACATAGCTAGGCAGCTCAGTTTCAAGACAACAAGTTTTGAGATCCGAATAGCACCCCTCAATGATGAGTTCATTGATTTATACGACAAATGCTGTGATATGTGGTCATTGGCCCTTAGGCACTTTACTGAAGCCGATAGATACTTCTCAAGCGATCGAAGAATGCTCAGAACAATGTGGTGCTCATTTTGGGCAGCGCATCAGAAATTTTTTAAGTATTTATGTATCAGCCTTAAGGTTCCTGTTGTTACACAAATAGCTAAAGAGGCTTTAGAAAACGATAAGTGTGTAGTTATTGGTCTGCAGTCAACAGGTGAGTCAAAGACTCTGGAGGCTCTCGAAGAGGATAAGAATCTCAATGAGTTTGTGTCGACAGCTCGCGCCACCTTCGAATCTCTGATAGACAATCATTTCCCAGCTCCTCCCAGACCGAGAAGAACGCCCAGTACAGATTCGGATATAAATTTTTCTAATGCTTTATCGAGCACAGCCCAGCCTAGCGCCAGTACGTCTAGTGGCTCTAGCTCAAGCACGATAGTTGATGATAATTGGGCGAGCGACAACAACGTGAAGTTTTTCGTCCAGGATGGTATTGTAAAACCCACTGTGAAAGGTGCGGTTAGCTCTAAAGCACCAGAGAGGCCAACAAGGAATAACAAAAAGATTCTCGAGGAACTAGTCAAGTCCAAGAAGTCGCAAGAATGCGTTAAATCATCAAGAACGCTAAGGGCGAAGAGAAGAGCATCCCTACGTCGACCCGTTAGGAAATCTAGGATCAAGAAGCCCTCTGACGATAGCTCGGAGGCTGGATCAAGCATACTTAGCTCCTCGCCTGCGAGCCTGCTAGATTCATCCTCGAATGATAAGCTCAATTCCGACTCTGACGTCACCTATGTGGAGGAAGACGATGAAGATCTCACAGAACCTAGTGATCTTGAGTCGGACGACGATGAGTTATCTGTTTTAGGTTTGAAGTCACCCAAGAAACAGAAGAAGAATCTAGTCAATGATGACTCCGATAGTGATATAGAGATTCTTGGCACAGTAGCACCAAAGAAACGCAACGCCGAGATTATATTCCTGAGTGATGATGATGAAGATAGCACGGAAGGTGAGGCCATTGACAATCCCATGAATGTCTACAGAACCCGCTTATGTGAGATGCGGGATGAGATGTTCGCCACCATCGAGAAGATTGGTCCTAAGTTGCCGAGTAACACTTTAGATGATCTCATTGATCGTCTCGGCGGGCCGGATAAAGTAGCTGAGATGACTGGTCGAAAGGGTCGAATCATAAAGGACGCCGATGGTTCCGTCACCTATATGCAGCGCAATGAGCGACGACCCAAAGGTTTGGATAAAGCAGAAATAGATCAGTTAGATACGATGAACATGATTGAAAAAGACAGGTTTATGAAAGGCGAAAAATTGATTGCCATCATATCGGAAGCTGCAAGTTCAGGCATATCCCTTCAAGCCGATCGTCGCGTAAAGAATACCCGCCGTCGAGTCCATATAACAATCGAGCTACCTTGGAGTGCAGACAGGGCCATCCAACAATTCGGTCGCACCCATCGATCAAACCAAGTCTCCGGGCCTCAATATGTGTTCTTGATATCAGAGTTATCGGGTGAACGTCGCTTTGCATCTATAGTCGCCAAGAGGCTAGAGAGTTTGGGTGCCCTGACGCACGGTGACAGGAGGGCAACCACTGATCAAAGGGACCTTAGCCAATTCAATATTGTCAGCAAATATTCTAGAACTGCTCTCGAGTACCTGTGTCGTTATCTAGACTCCAACCAGAGATTTGCTGATATAAAACCAGTGTACCCGCATGGAGACTTCATCAAAGACGCAAGGAAGGCATACGTTGGTGTTGGACTCGCCAGAGACTCAGAGAATCGTTTCGCACTTGAATCCATCGCAATCAATATCAATGTCTTCCTTAACAGAATCCTCGGCATGAGAGTCCTCATACAGAATGCTGTGTTCAAACTCTTCACCGACATAGCTGATCGTTTGATTGCGCGTAAGAAGATAGCCGGCTTATTTGATGCTGGTATCTTGGAGCTCAACCCTGAATCTGGTAAGGCAGTATGCGATGAACCAGAGAGATTCTGCCTACGAACACAGGCTGGTTTGATCAAGTGCACATTGAGAAATGTCAAGGTCGAACGAGGCATATCTTGGGAGGAGATCCTACAATTATATGAGGAGAGGAAATCGGGTGACAAGCGTGAAGGATTCTATGCATCCACAAATTTGATGACCCGTTCCAAGCTAGTATTTTTAATAATCAGGGAGAGCGTGGACACGTTTAGGATTTATAAACCGAACACAGGAAAACAACCAAAGACTGACCATTTTGTTACCATCAGTGATAAAGCAAAATCCATCACAAGCACCGTTGCCGAACCGATATGGCGGAGAATTTACGAAGTAACTAATACTAATTGTGTGCATATTTGTTACTTCAACCAGTGCAAGAGGATTGAAAACAAGATGATTTGTGATGTAGGCTTGAGGCATAGATATTACTGTATCTTGAGCGGTGGAATACTAACCATCTGGCCCTACCTCGAGACAAAGATACCAGAGGCGACAAAGAAGATCCAGATTGTCAGGTTGAGACTGGATGATAAGAATCGTGTCATCGGGCCCGTCATCCCGCAAAGTTGCTTGGAAAAAGTGAGAAAAATATTACATGAGGCTGAGGTATCTGGAATCAAGTTCTAAACCGCGGAACGAAGAATCCCACGGTAAAGAATATAGCTCAAGGTATCTGAAGACCATCGGTGCTGTTATGATGTTAAAATAAAAATCGACGAATCACTATGCCCTTTTTAAAGCTCATAGGCTGAGCCCAATCTCAAGCGCCTTCTTATGGAGCAATCAATCCTCCTCTCTTCCTCCTTCTTTACCTCATTCCAATTCGTGGGGCGTCTGTAATTGGATCCAAGAAATCGCTCAGATCTCAGAATAATCACTTCGCCCTAGAAGTCTCAAGTTCACTTGGGCCTCTCTTCCTCAATTAAGCTTCATGGCTTGCCATGAAATGCGCTTAGATCGAGACAGTCGGTCTTCTGGCAAACATGTCGCCGAAATTCTCTCTCCGCTACTATCCATTGATAGCTCTTTCTTTGGTGCACCTGCTGGCGGCACCAAACGAGGGAGTCATAGTGGATGGTAGCAAGAAGAAGGAATTGTCGGCTATCAAGAATCAGAAATCAGACCCCAAGACTACAATTGATCCCTTCAATACGAAGGACTGTGGAATCTCTGACCCAAACAGCGAGGACCATGAGTTCATTAGTATGGCTCGAGAGGGCCAATTTCCTTGGATGGCCTCACTTCAGATCAAATACCTGCAAGACAGTAATCCCAAAGCGGAACAGAAAGAACAAGCGGTCACATTGAAAGTGCAACAGGGGCCGGCGAGCCAGCAATCGGAAGTTCATAAGAAAAAGATGGAAGATTTACACTTTTGCAGCGGTTTTTTCATAAGTGATCGCTGGGTTCTCAGTGCTGCTCATTGTTTCGTCGACGATTCCATAAAGAAATATTACAACAATGACAAGTTGAAGATTGTTGCTGGTTCACACAAGGTATCGTCGCGCAATCGTTTGAATAAAAACATCACAATCGAGAGGATCTACTATCATGGAAAATTCAACAGGTCCATGCCAATTGGGTACGATATTGCGCTTGTTGAGCTGACAGAGCCTGTCCATTTCAGCTCAAAGCGCAAACAAGATGAATTTGGCGAACAGAAGGCTCCATACATCAACTCGATTTGTCTGCCAGTTGAGGGCAAAAAATATTCATCCAATGAAACTGCTAGAATCGCAGGCTGGGGTTTGAGCAGTGCCAAAGATACTAGCTCTATGCCGAGTAAGTTGTTGACCACTGATATTCTGGTGGGCGACGAGGATAAGTGCGTGGAGGCGTACAAAAAGGCCCTGAAGTCGGACGAGCCGGAGGAGCAAAGACAGAAGGAGGATGATTTCATATGCGCCAGCTACAAGAATTCCCGAGACGCTTGCCAATCTGATAGTGGCGGTCCATTGATGATGTATGTCGATTACAAGGCGGTTGCGGTCGGAATTGTCTCCTATGGACTGGGATGCGCAACCAAGGGCGTTCCTGGAGTGTACACTAGAACATCGGCGTACATCGATTGGATCAAGGAGATCACAACGAAAGGTCCGTCAGCCGAGGTTAGTTTCAAGATTTTCGAGCGATCAAAAGGGGACAAACCTAAAGTTATTCAGCATCATGAGAAAACTACCACAAAGAAACCCACACAGCCTTCAAAAGAGGATCAGAGCACGACCACTCACCCGCCTAGCTCCTCCCGACCAAGCACCAGCACCAGCTCACCTGAAGTGCATACAACCCCGAAGACACCTTCTGGATCAAAGAGAGCGAGTTTGAGACATAAGCATAGTGATAAGTGATGAATCATAAGAAGCAGGGAGCGAACAAACAGATTGAGACTCATCATGGTTTCTTCCTCAGATCTTTTGGATAGGTTATGAATTTCGCTAATACAAGTTGGTTTTCTTCATTATCTTGTAAAAGTCGTCCTTATTGATCTGGAAATCACCGTCTGTGTCCGCTTCATTTATCATCTCCATCAATTCTTCCTCAGTAAGATCTTCATTCAACTCTTTCGCAATAGACTTGAGGTTATCTATTGTTATAAAACCAGTCTTATCCAGGTCTAGAAGGTTAAAGACGCGCGATATTTCATCATTGGAATTAGTGTCATTTGACAAACTTGGCGTTAGGGAGTACTTGTAGGCCATGATCTTGTGGAATCCGTCCCTAGTGACTTCACCCTTTTTATTACCAAACCGCTTTGTCAACTTCTGGATCTCATCGCCTCGAGGCTCGAAGCCCAGAGAGCGAAGCGCCGCACGGAGACCATCACTATTTAAGACTTCATTTTCATTGCCAAGATGATTCATGTCGAAGGCATGATTGGCCTCCTTCATCTCTTTTTCACTGAGATCATAATGGAACTCCTCGTTCTCTTCTGGAGGTGGATTAGCAGCCACCTCACTTGACTCTTGCTTTACTTTTGAGCCGGTCGCAGATTTCCTTGTCGTAGTCTTGGGTTTTGCTGCACTAGCTCGTTTTGGTTTCTCCTCTGGCTCCTTTTTAGGGGCTCTTGATTGTGTTTGTCTCCTCTTCGTCATTGATTTTGGCACGTATTCTGGCTCGTCCGAGTTATCACCGTCATCTTCACTGGTGACATCTTCATTGTCTGAGATAGCAATGGGCTCCTCTTTCTTAACCTCCACTGGCTTAGCTTTTTGCGCCTTGGCCGCTGATCTGGTTCGGGTATTCATGACTTCACTTGGTGTTACGAAGGAGCAGATCTTATTTACATTAACATTAGAAGGAGATAATGTTTACGGGTGTTGGTCTCTAGGTGGGCTTCTCCATATGGTGTCGATGCTTGATGGACGATGGGCCTTAGCATCGAGACTTGCGTGCTATTTGAAATGGCGCGCGATGTTATGGTGCGTCGAAGCATTTGCAAGAGAGAACAACACAGCTCGGGAGGAACGGTTTTCATTTCGTTCATCAAATGCGTGTTGGTTAGCCGTGACGCATGCCTTCCAGCAGACTCATCACAGATGATCCGCCACAACGGTGGAAGGACGGCTGTATTTATTTCAATTTACCGCATCTTGTTATTGACATTTCATTGGATAACTGTCCCACTAAAATCAGTACCGGTGCTTGTTGTGATACTTATTCCTTCCCACATCCAACTGCCTCATCCTCGAGAGATTGAGCTCTACTTCTGGAAGGAAAATTTCCAATTTGCTACCACCATCAACCGCGAGCATAGAATCGGTGGAATAACAAAAACACGGTGAGTGAAATAACCAAACATTCAAATTAGTGGATTATAGGAATTAACAGAAGCTCCTCAGGGCCGGTGGAAAACGTAGTGCACAGATATCGGACGCGTGGAATATTAGTTCGAATGAATGCTCACGCTATAAACTGAAGATTTCACTTTTATTTATTTAATATTGCAGAGAACTAGAGTACAGACCGAAAGCCACATCATGGAAAATCTAATCTCATCCTGTTTGAATCGACATCACTACTCCGATGCTATCAGATTAGCCGAGATATACCATGCTGAATCAAAAAGTGAGGAAAGTCTGTATTTGTTGGCTTTATCCTATTTCAAGTCCGGAAAAATGAACGCAGTCTACCAGATATTCTCCAGAGCAACCTTCTCCCAGCCAAGATCTAAGCTTCTGTTTGGCCAATGTTGCTACGAATTGGGGAAGTACCATGAGGCTGAGAAATCGCTCCTTAACAGCGATTCATCATTGAATACAACTACCAGTAATAATTCTATCAATGCAATCACATTGACATCACTCACCTCCACCACACATACTGCGTCATGTAATACATCCATCCGTGATCAACTTGTAAGGTTGTATGGAGATGACTGCTCAGCCGCTGATGCGGCAAAGTGTTTGGGTTCCATTTTTGAGAAAACGTCACGTCCAACCGAAGCAATCGAGTTCTTTCGTATCAGTATAGATTTATTCCCTTATATGTGGAGCTTAGTTGAGGCATTAGCTAGGTTGTCAGACAAGAATTCTAATCTTACAACGCGAACAAATTTCCTCACTGCCTCTGTAGCAAAGTTCAAATCAAATAACGAACAGATCAACAAACAAATCGATCATGCCACAGGGAACCATTTACACAATCATCACCACCATCTGGCTACCTCAACGACACTGTCTGCAACCGCTAACAGTTTATACATCGGCTCCAATGCCACACCCTCGGCTAACAGCCAAGAATCTGATTACAAAACTCCTAAAGCACCATTACAAGTGAAAAAAGAACCTCGCCGAAGCACGCGTCTTTACTCAATCGAGAATAACAATGAAACTCCTGCTACCAGACTCACAGTTGCTGGAACAGGCATAAACGCGCCAGCCAAGAAGCTGCGTCGTTTAGCGAACACTGAGCCAGAGCCGTCATTAGATCCGACTGGTAAGATATTCATTGAGTGCTATAGGGCCCTAGACTGTTTGAATCAATATAGACTAGATCAAGCTGTTGCAATCCTCAGCTCCCTCCCGGAAGAGCATCGTGATACAGGTTGGGTGCTATCCTGCATAGGCCGAGCCTTCTACGAGAAAGCCAATTATAACGAATCGGTAAAATATTACGAAGCTTCTCGCAAACTAGAACCATATAGACTGGAGGGAATGGAGTATTATTCTTCTGCTTTATGGCATCTCCACAAGGAGGTTGAGCTATCTGTACTTGCTAAGGAACTTATGGAATTCGATCAAGAGGCGCCACAGACGTGGTGCGTCGCCGGCAACTGTTATAGCTTACAGAAAGAGCATGAAACGGCAATCAAATACTTGGAGAGAGCTATCAAGCTTGATCCCAACTTTGCCTACGCTTACACCCTATTGGGGCATGAATTGATAAGCGCTGAGCGTCTTGATCAAGCGATGACATATTTCAGGAATGCTGTACGCTTGGATCCAAGACATTGGAACGCCTGGTGTGGCTTAGGCAGTATTTATTATAAAAACGAGCTTTACACTAACGCCGAGCTGTTTTATTTGAAAGCCCTCAAGATAGCCCCCACGAACCCGGTACTCATGTGTCAGTTGGCAGTGGTTCAGCATGTGTGCAAGAAAAGTGACGCAGCCATTGAGACACTGACAAAGGCTATTGATTTGGATCCAGATAATGCATTGTGCCGATTCCACAGGGCCACAATATACTCAGCTATAGAGAGGAACAAGGAGGCCTTGTTTGAATTGGACCAATTGAAGCATTTGGTACCCAAGGAGTCGATGGTATATTTCTTAATAGGAAAGATTCACAAGAAATTAGGCAACTCGCATACGGCACTAATGAACTTTTCCTGGGCCATGGAACTTGATCCAAAGGGTGTCAACAACACCATTAGAGAGCTGATAGACAAGCAGCACTCTGGTGAGGATGACGTAGTTGTGCATAGAGACTAATAAAGATTTTGATGTTGAAATGAGGTTAGGTTAATCATCTCGTCATCGTCATCCCGGCATGCTACAATTTCTTATTGAGGAGAAGAGAGTGTGGAAGGAAGAGTTTAAGAAAAAGTTTGAGAAAATAACTATCATTTATTCAACCATAGATCTTAACTCTTTGCGCAGAGCCCGAGTAAGATTAACAAATTGTTCATGAGATCACATTTTGTCAAAGTTTAAGGAACTCATCTGATGATACTGTCTCATTGAGACAGTATCATCATCAGATGTTCTCCGATTGTTGTTGGCTTATTTTGGTGTCAAACGATTGTATCAATTGGCTGACTCGTGGTCGTGGATTGAACTGTCCATTTTGGTCCATGTTTGGCTGGTTGTAATTCCCGAAAGGCAATGAAGGTGCCGCCGTTCTGCTTGGGTCCTGACTGGGCTGTATCAGTTGTCTCTGTCTCAGCGGCGTTTGCTCTGGAGTTGCATAGGCGTTCAGGTCGTAAATGTGCTCGATTGGCTCTGGATTCAAGCCGAAATCCATGGCCATGTTGTTGTAGTAGCCCGGCGATGTGCTGCTCTGCATCGACGTCTCACCCTCGAAAGGGCCATAGTTTTGAGCCGGCTCTCCATGAGCCCCATTGGCGTAGGCAAACTCCGCCTGAACGCCCACGCGATTGGTCATCAAGTTGTCGCTGCCAGTGGTCACGAAGGAACCATTGATTTGTCTGGCCATTTGTTGCATCGAGCTCGTCTGGTCCAGCTCGTACTGGTAACCGGCGCTGTTTGGGTCGCGAGCCAGCATATTGGCCGAGTAAAACTGAGAGCCTCCAGTGGAAGTCCCTTGGGGCCAGTCCTCTCTGTTGATGGACAGTTGAGGCTGGACCATGGCCGCTCGGTTGTACATTGTGGCGAACTGGTGGAGATTTGTCTTGCGCGGATACACAGGTGGCGGCATGTTGCTGCCGGAAGTGTTTCCGTGCAGTTCCGGCTTCATGGAGAGATTGTTGTTGTTGTGCAGACTGAGGAAGTTGGTCGGCTGGTGGACCATGGACGAGGGCCGATTGGCGAAGAGCATGCGTCTCTGGCGCGCATACAGACTGCCCTTGTCCTCGTGGGGCGACGTTTCAATGCCCCTCTGGCGCAAGAAGTCGTCCATGGCGTTTGGGGGCAGCATGCGCTCGTGGGCCGCCGCCAACAAGCTCTGGCTGTTCAGCTGGAGCAGCCGATTGGTCGCGTAGGCCGAGGTGTCGCTGTTGTGGGCCGACGACCAGCCGTCTCTGTTGGCCTGGCCCTCGTCCAGCCGGTACAACTGCTGGCCCCCCTGGAAGAGGTTTGTTGCATTTCGCGACGGATTTGGAGGCCGGCCAGTGGGCGGCGGCGGCCTCGAAAAGCGCGACGACAAGCCCGCGTAACTGTGGCGCCAATTGGGCCTTCCGAACGAGTCAGCGGGCTCGCTCGCGCCAGTCCTAGTCTCTCTTGGCGAGCCACTCAGGCCGGTGGTCTCGGTGAGCTCGGAGAGGTTTCTCGAGTGCAAACAGGAGGCCAGATTGAGCTCGGCGGCGGCGGCCAAATTGCAGCTGGAAATTGTGCTCCCATCGAGCATCTTGGAGGCGCAGGATTTGCTCGAGCCTGTGGGCTGTCGTCTCAGTCTGAGACTGGCCAGAATTCTGTCGCCCGTCGACCCAAAGGGATGGCGCCATGCACTGGCCAGCTTGCCGCCCTGCAGCGTCCCGCTGGCCACAACACTCTGGTTGTAGTTGTTCTCCGAGGAATAGCTGTCCGAGACCAGCTTGAAGGCGCCCTTGTTCGGCCGGTAGACGAGCTTAGGTCCGCCAAGACCGCCCACCGCTTGGCCAGCGGCGTGTTCGTGAGCTAATGTCTGCGGCTTGCGGCTGGTCAGATTTGCACTCCTCCTTTGCTCCCTCTCGTCCAGAAGTCCACTGGTGGCGCGCTGCTGCTGGTTGAGACGCGTGCTACTGTTGTCACTGTCGTCGCTGCTTCCGTGGAAGCTGCTTCCGGCGCCCGTGCCGCTTCCGCTTCCGCTGAGGTTGCTGCTGGTGCCGCTGCCAAGCAGGCCCAGCATGGAGCTCTTCTGGCTGCCGCTGGACATCACTGTGCTCGAGATGGCCGCGTGGTCCAGTCTGGCGGCCGACCTGTTGCCCTCGGGGGCCGAGCGGGCGGCGGCGCTTCCGGTGGGCCCCCCATTCTCGGCCGCTGGGCTCTTGGGGGCGCCCATGGCGAGCCGCACGAGCTGCAGCTGAGGGCCCAGGAGCAGGGCGAAGGTGAGGAACAGGATTAGGGTGCAGCCCACGAGCAGGCTGATGATGAGCAGCGACTTTTGGGCCAGCGAGGGCATGTGCCAGCGGGCGAACTCGTACAGCGAGGAACTGGCTCGGGCGCTCGCCACTCGCCTCGAACGCTCGGCCACATTCACCAAGGCCGGACAAGTGTCCGAGGCGCCGAGCTGGCTGGAGACGCTGCAGCCGAGCAGCTGGCCCAGTTGGTGCTCCCAGTTCAGCTCGTCCAGCTGCTCCACCAGGCTGGCCAGCTGGGCGGCTCGCATCTGCTTCCTGCCGCCTCCCAAGCTCGACTGACTGGCCGCCGCCTCGAACACGAGCGGCTGACTGGCGGCCGGAAGTCGCCTGTTGATGTTATTGTTGACGCTTGTAGCTTGCAGACTAGAGGCCAGCGCCTGGGCCAGCAGACTGCCCGTTTGTTGTTGGTTTTCCAAGCTCGCCAAGTGTCCACTGCTGGCGGCGTGTCGAGCGGGCCGCTCGCTGAATTGGGTCGTCCACTTAGAGTCGCGTTTCTCTAGCTGCTGGCCAGCCTGAGAGCCGCCAGAGGGCGCCAGCACCACGTTCAGGGTGAGCAGACTCAGCTGGAAGGGGCTCAGCTGGGCGCTGGTGTCGAGGCGGCGGGCGAGCAGGATCTGCAGACTCGCGTTAGGGCTCGAGTGCACGAGCACCGGCGCCTCAAGCTCCTGGCGGTCGCCCTGCTCTTGACGGCCAGTCCTAAGGCTCGACTCGGACGACTGACCCAAGCTGGGCAAGCGGATGGGCCCGAAGAACCAGTCGAAGGTGAGGTTGGCCAGCGGGTTGCCGTCCTGCGCCAGACAGGCGAACGTCAAGTACTGGCTCCTCAGTGCAGTGTGCGGGCCGCCCGGCGCACTGCGGCGGCCGCCGCCAGATGGCGCCCCTGCGCCGCTCGACTGCTCCTGCTCCTCCGCTACGCTACCCACTCTCTGGGCGGCTCTCGCTTGGGGCCCGCGCTTCTCGCGCCTCCCAAGCTGCCCGCCGAGCTGCCCGCCGAGCTTCTCACCCTCGAGACTGCCCAGACCACTTCCGGCGCCCTTTTGAAGCTCTTCAACACTGGTCGGCCTGGCCAGCTGGCTGGAGTAGCTGTTGAGGAAGCGGAGCAACAACTGGTTGAAGCGCTGCCAAGGGCGGCCCGAGTTGTTGCGCAAGTTCAGGCCCAGCTGCTCGAGCGAGCTCGCCATCACTTGCTGCCCACTCGTCGCGGGTTGGGCCGCGCCGGAAGGGCCGGCGGTCGACTCGGCGAGGGCGCCGAGCTCGCCATTTGCGTGCAAAGACGCCTGCCCGCCGGAGCCAGTTGGGGCTCGTCCCAGTTGAAGACCATCAGGAGTGAGCTCGTCGAGCATTTGTTTGAAGATGCTGCCCTCGAAGGTTGGCGATTGCGCCGTTTGGGCCAAGCTCCTAGAGGCCAAGTGGTCGGCCAGCGTGGAGTCGCCGAGCCCAAAGGAGGACGGCCTCTGGTTGAGCAGCGGCGACATGAGCAGAATGCGTCTCAGCGCCAAGTAGTCGTCGCTGGTCTCGCGCACCACAGCGTACTCCTCGTTGGTGCTCGCCTTCGAGGGCCGACTCATCGTATCGATCAAGTTGATCTCTTGCTGCTGCTCTTTTCCTTCAGCGGAAGTGGCGCCTCCCACCAAATCGGCCGCCAAATCGAGCGAGTGCAGATGCAGGACGCCGCAAGTGGGCTTGTCTGCAAGAGCCATTCGTCGTGTGTGGTGGTCCATTTTTTTGCATTCCCATCCGATTTCGTGTCCATCAACCAGGAGGTTCCAACCATGCACATCAATCCACATCAATCCATCGCCATCAATTGCCATCCAGGCCAATTGCCATTCAGATTTCCAGTCCGTGTCCGTTTGGGGCGCGCGCACACAATCATTGGACGGCCAACGATGAGTCGCCGTCAAGTTGGGCGCGCCAGTGGCAGTTCGGCGTTTCCGGCCAGCCGAATTGGAATTGGAATTGCCAATTGGACAGTTTGCAGTGAGGGAGAAATTCGTCTGGTTAGTTGGGCGCTCCTTAGGGCAAAGAGTTGGCGTTCAATGCAAAGAGTACAATGCAATGTAGAATGCAGTCTCTCTCAGTGGAGAGTGAAAATGGGCCACTTTTGGGCCAAACGCGCGAGCTGCAGTCGCACTAATTAGCGCCAGACCTCGGGGCTAGTGGTCTGCCAAGCTAGTGGGCCGCCAGTGGTCCCGCTTGGCAAGCCAGCCAGCGAGCCAGCGAGCAGCTCAATTAGTTTGATTTGTGGCCCGCCGCTCGGTGGGTGGCCCAGCGGTGGGCAGACAGCGTGCGGCCCTGGAGACCAAAGCCGATTGGCTTGCACAGGCCAGTGACTGTTGGCGGGCCGCTGGCGATCCGACGACGATAATGGACTGCTGCCAGTTGGCAGAGAGTCCCTCTTCTCTTCTCTTCTCTTCTCTTCTCGCTGCCGTCTGGGAACAATGTGGCCAGCCAGAGTGGTGGGCGCCCTCGTGTCTAATTCAAAATTAACTAACTCGGTGGCTTGGCTAAAATTGGCCGGCCGAGCTCGTCCACAGCTCACAGCTCACAACACACGTCTGGCTTCCCAAGTTGCCAGTTCAAAGTCGCCAGTTGGCCCATTTTGCTTGACTGATGCTGGCCCATCAGATTGTGGCCAAGGCTGCCCGGAAGAGTGTCTCTGGTTTGGAATGGGCCCTCTCCAGTGGGGCCAAACAGTGGCTGATAATGCCCGATAATGCGACCGCCGGCGACTGCCAATGGCGCCGGTTCCGCCTCGAGGCGAAGCGCCCGCGCGCTTAGGTGACGCGCGCCAGTGAGTCAGCGGGCGCCAACCGGAACTGCCGCCACGAACACTGCTGAACCTTAGCTCCAGTTGGGCTCAAAAGGGAGCCCGAAGGAGCCCTCTTTCTGAGCCGAAACCCTTCCTCTGGGCGCCGTTCTCGCCCTTCTCGTGCACAACAGTGGCAGGCAGCACAGTATGCGAGAGACTGGCGTCGGCGGGCGACACTAAGGCGTCAATATTGGCCTCACGTGTTCCAGCTCGGCCCAGAGGAAACTCCTTCCAAAGTCGCCCCAACTCGCCCTTAGGTTCGCCTCCAAGTCGTTCCGCTCGGCAAACACACTCTGCAACACACTCGTGGACAAACACCGGCGCCAGGTTTCCATGGCTGGCTGGCTGGCTGGCGGGAACTAAAGGCCCACTTGCTCCAAGTCGCCGCCCAGTCACAGTTTAGCCAACACACAGTTACATTTCACCCAAAGGCTCAATCCAGCCGCCCTGGTGTCACAGATGGTGTCTGGCGGCAATATATTTCGCCACTTGCACCAGCGCGGCGCCACTATTGACTTAGTTTTAGCTCGTTTCGATCAAATTGAGGCCCACGACGAGCGGCTGTCTGCGGGCGCCGCTCAGGCTCCACACTTGGCTGGCCAGCAGTGGCATTTGGGGCGCCGCTCGTCCTGCTTGCAAGCAAAAGGAGACCTCTCAGTGCGTGCACTCTGCTTTCCAGGCCACCATATGCTTGGCTGCTCGCCGCTCAGTCAGCAACGAGCTAGAGCAGCTCAAAAGGGGGCCTCTTTCTCTCTTTCCAGAGCCAGTCTCGCCCACCAGCTCACTCGGTGACACTTTGTCGCGCCCAGATTTGCATCGATTTTTAATTTTCAAACGACCAGCGCCGGTCGCTTGTTTTTCGCCTCGTCTCACGTTTGCTGCCAGATTATCGCCCGCTTGCATGCAGCAAACAGGCGATTGCATTCAAAGCAATTGCACACGCGAATCGGCTCACGAATCGCTTGCCTATGAGGCTGCCAAGCATTAGCTGCCAAGCATTAGCCCTAGTCTGCGGGAGCTACGCCGTGTTGGTCCAGAGTCTGGACCTCAGACGCAGGAGAAATAACACGAAAAATAAACAGCCGCACCTATTCTGCAGTGTGCATTTCCATAGAGGAGCAAGCTTGCCAACCAGAAAACCACCAGCTCGGTGTATACTTACATAAAACGTTCACATAGACTGACTGGCGCCTCTTGCCCAGCTTGTTGGAGGCCTCGCAGATGTAGTGGCCCGCCTGGGCGCGATCCATGCTCACACTGCTCAGGTCGAGCTGCGACACGCTTGCTGCCAAGCCGCCGGCCCCGCCCACCCGCGACGATTGGGCCAGCCCATAGGAGGCGCTTGTCAGTTCCACCAGTTCGCCGGGCCCGGCCGCTGGCAAGGCGCCTTCTCGCTGCTCCAGCAGTGCATTATCGGAGCCCAAGTGTGCGGCCAACTCGCCCGAAGCTTGGGGGTTGGCCCCAAACGATTGCTGGCGCCCCAAGGAGCTGGAGTGCTGCTGATGGATTGCAGCCGAGCCATCGGCTGCAAGCTCGAGGAAGGCGTGTTTCCTGGACTTGTGGGATCTGGTTGCCTCCAAATCAGGAGACTGCTCACTTGTCGCTTGTGCGCCTTTTGCCTCGCCGCTCCAGCCGGCGCGCAGCAACAACCATCTGAACTGAACTCGCGGCTCGCCCTCAGCCGAACAGGCCAGCCGAGGTCCGTTGCTGCCCTCGAGCAGGTTCAATTTGTCACTCGGCGCGCTGATGAGCACGTTTTCAGGTGGATCTGTCGGTTGTGTGTTGGTGGTGTTTGTGTTGGTGTGTTGGTGGGTTGCAAGGAGGTCGAGTTAGTATGCGAGGGATTGAGCGTGGCCGCAGATTGCCCACGGCGTTCATGCGGCGAGAAAATAACGCACAACAAACTGGGGGGAATGGCTAGCAAAACAAACGGTCCCATTTGTGTGTGTGTTTGTGATTAATGGCGGCGCCAAAGGTTGTGGTCCCCGGCGGTTTGTGGCCCAGGTTTGCCAGTCCTAAGGGCGCCCCGGGAGGTGGTTTGCAAGCCCCCCTCTGCACTGGCGACTGTTGTCCGCGGCAGAGCTCAGGTGCGGCCAGGAGGGAAAAAATTCAATTTCATTCAGACGAACGGGCGCCCTTTGTGCTGCTCCTCCGACTCGCTTGTCTGTCTGGGCCCCCAATCATCATTACCATCACGATTATCGATGCCTAATGTTTGCGGCCTCACTCGGGGGCCAAAAGACAGACGGACACACAAAGGGGCAGCCTCAAGGGGAAATCCATTTGAGGTGCTGGACGCAAATGGCGACTAGCAGTCTATGCAAATACTCACATTGCAGAACAAACTTCGTGCTCGACCTCACGGGCGGCCCGAACGCGTTGGCCCCACTTTGGCACGTAAAATTTGAACCGTCCAAGAGTCTGCGTCTGGCCAGCCGTTGCTCGTTCTGCCTGTCCATCAATTGGAGGCGAATTTTTTCTCTACCAGCACTAATATTTGCCATTGTTGTTGTTGTTGTTGTTGTTCCACTGCTCGTCGTCTCATTATTGGCCTCGTTGTTGGAGAGATCCAATGATGTTGCATCTGGGCCAGCATTGAATTGAAGCACCAGTCTGGATTCGAGGCCGCCAAACTGGTTGCGAGTTTCATTTTGGCCCACAAACCTCTCTCTCACTTCGTAGCTCACTAGATTGGTCCCACCGAGGAGGCCAAAATTGCCTCCCACTCGGCCACCAAGTGCATCAACAGTGGCCACTTTACTCTCTAGTGGCTCATTGTTGTGCAGCCATTCTATTTGACAGATTGGCTCACACTGGACGTGACAAATGAGCTCTAATTGGCGCCCTCGGCCCGCCGGATTGGGCCGCCAGTCCAACTCTTGGCCAACATCAACTCCATCAACTGATTGCAGACTGCCAGTTCCAAAGGCAGCCGATGACGAGGATGGACCAATTTGCACTTCGGGCCAACTTGTCTCGCTGGCCAGAGAGCGGGCCAACTTTGGCCCCAGTCCGATGCTAAGAGCAAACGCGCCCTCCGACGAGTCTGGTCCCTTCTCGGCTGGCGGTGAGTCATTTCCATTTGCCGCCTTTGTTGTGGGCGCCTCTGAGACGAAACGGTTCACAGCACTGCATGAATAGTTTCCCCTGTGAGCCAATTGAATGAACGGAATAAGTAAGTATCTCCCAGAAGCCAGTTGGACGGCCCTTTGCTGGCGCTGGTCGGCAAATGCTCTCTCCTGATTGCCTCCTCCTCCTCCTCCTCCTACTCCTCCCATTCGCAACGCCTCACCCTCTTGGCGCCCCTCCTGCTCCTCCAGTTCCTCTTGCCCATGTCTGTTCCTCAATTCAATATCCTGATCGTTGCGGGAACTTTGGGCCACATCTCTATTGTGCTTGTCAAATATCGTCGACGCGCCCAATCGACGCTCGCCAATGGGCACTTTATTGCCATTTGATTCACTTGGGCCCAAGCCAGTGGTGGTGCTATATGAAGTCGCCTTTTCGTTTCCTCCGCCTCTTGCTAGCGATAATGTCGACGACAAACCGTCCAGCCGACCACTTATTGGATTACCTGCTCCCAGTGTCTGACTAGAGTTTGGCAGTGGAGCTGTTTGCTGGTCGTTGTTGTTGTTGTTATTCGTGTGCGTGTTGTTGGTGGTGCCAGTTGGGGGGAAAAGGAAATTATTGCCCGATTGCTGCTCCAGTCCATTGAAGATGGCCAATGATTCAATACTCTTGCCATCCTTGAACCAGCGCCAGGAGTTTGCCTTGGGATGGCCCAAATCTTGGGTATAACACTCGAGTAATAATTGCGAGCCAGCCGGTTGCGTGAGGGAGCTCACGCGGGTTGCGGCGGCAGACGCATCGATCACAGACGTGGGGGCGGGTTGGTCGTGGTCCGACCGAAGGTTGAGGATTGCCTGCCGCTGTGCAGGATCCAGCACGGGACGGACGCGGGACATTCCTGTTTGCATAAGCCCGCAACAGTCCCGCAAGAGACCCGCAATTCGGTTTCAGC
>Ga0058701_10000688_pt1 | contig 22664 bp, 19 predicted proteins | sample AgamicOrMae_FD_97039 | JGI IMG/M metagenome (GOLD analysis project Ga0058701, IMG submission 97039) | Agave microbial communities from Guanajuato, Mexico - Or.Ma.e | ecosystem: Host-associated > Plants > Phyllosphere > Phylloplane/Leaf | place: Guanajuato, Mexico | collected 2012-06-04 | reverse complement strand
GAGTTACTTCACGTCATATATGAAAATGAAATGTTTCATATATGAAAAGTGAATCATATATGGCCATATATATGAAGCATATATGATGCATATATGATCCATTTTTCATGGGGTTTTAGAGGAATCTTCATACATCTTTCACTGGGGAGGTGTCCGAAAAACGGCCTCGCGTTTTCATGTATAGCCCTCAGTGGCGTACCCAGACTCTTGCAATGGGAGGGGTTTTGTCTCGCTTGTTGCCTACTTTACAAACGCATACTCCATTCGTGTACTATGGGTTGCCTTCTTTTCGTCCTCAATGGGGGGGGGGGGTTGATCCCAAAATCCCCCCCCCCCACTGATGGCCCTTAACCTCGTCGCTTTATTTCAGAGGATCCTCTGACACTCACTGTTAAATGTTATGTTTAGTTTCGGAGACTTTTCTCCGTTTTAAAGTTTATTTCTGCTTCGTTTCAGAGGATTGCTGATCGGAGCGTCACGCGGTCTGAAGAAGATTTCCAGCTGAAGGCGCAAAGGTAAGTTTATATTTTTGGCACCTCAAAAAGTGTTTAAAATAAGGTCGTTCTACATAGTCCGTGAAAAAGGTGCCATATACAGACCATATATGATAAATACATGAAAGTTAGTTTTACGCCACCCATATATGAGCCATATATGGCAACATATATGTACCCATATATGTCCCATATAAAGGTGACGAAACATATGGACCGTATATGGACCATATAAGATCCATATATGGTACATACATAGATATATGGCCTATATATGGCACCTTTTTTCACGGGAGGCGAATCCTACTACATAAATCCGCGGCGGACTCACTTGCTGTGGTAAGGCAAACATCGAAGTGAAAACATTGAATTCTGGGGGATAATGGACGCGGGCGCAAACGTTTTTAGAGCTTATGGCAAACGGGACGACCCCACCTCCGTCCCCATGTAAGAGTAGTATCATATGAAGCGATTCTTCCCCACTGTGCAGTTATAGAAGTGATGTCAGTATGGCGAGGAAGTGCCACTTATGGTAGACATGAGGTCGTTACCCATGTATTTTGTTGCGGTGACCATGATGGATCACGAGAAATGAAAATTATTAACCTCTGAAGAGGTTTCCAAAAATTGCCTCTGTGGACGATATTTCACGTCCGCAGGGCGGGGCATTGGCATAGTTTTCAATTAGCAATAATCGCACCTCAGCTGAACCTCATCGGTTACGATATTGCCTCTGCGCAAGAATACTAACAGTTGCGGAAAAATTCTATATGAAGGTACTTTCAAGTCAACTTGCAAGTGAAAGTCGAGGGAAGTTACCGTGATGCCATCTAGCGGTTTTTGCATCCACAAAATTAAAAAAGGGGGGATGGGGGGGGGAATTAAATGTTCATACATTAGAATTATCTAACCATTATTCGTTTGAATGCATTATTCTGCTTTTATAAAATAGTTTTCGGGAGTGGTTACCCATGATTACAGGTATCGATATGTTTCCCAACTCCCAAATAACATCCCGTTCAGACCAGGCACTAGTACAGTACTGTAGGTACTGTACCAGTACAGCACTACTGTTAGCAGTACTACTGTAGATATGGCGGCTGTCCGTGGCGGTGACCAGGTCAGTGTCCGCCGGAGCGGTATTTCTTGAATATTTTGTGAATTTTTGAAGCAACATCTCTGAAAAAAAGATGTGCAACTCAAAATAGGATGGTGGTTCCCCTGATTTTTTTTTGTCAAAATATTGTTTTATAAGAGATTTTAAAGTTGCAAAGTGGATCTTCCCTAACCTGGACATTTGGAGGGCTACCGAGGTTTCGTGCTTGGATACCTTTGAAAGCGTGATTCGGGCTTGTTTGTCGCTAAAACATGACAATATCAAAAATGACTGAAAATGAGAGCAAAATAGCTGTCCACAATACTTCGGCGTAAAGCAATCTCAATTTTATGCGAAAGATTAACCTTAACACAGCAGACGAAAACGAAGCTGAATAACGCCACATTTTCAAATGAACAATTCTTGTAAAGCAGCAAGCCATTTCAAAAAGAAACGTGAAATGTGTTATGTACTTGTTCCTTTAAACACGTAACATTCAGGCCTGGCATAGACGCTTATTCTCTTGCTGGTGTATCTCCCAAGGTCCCCATTGCAGCCCTGACAAACTTAGACCGTTTGTTTACCCGTTTTAAACGGCACGGACCGGTTCGTGTCACGGTGCTGCTTTCACTCCGAGCCCCTGACGATGAAGCCATAGGCAATACAGCACTTAGCGGTACGTAGGGTTGCCTACGTTTGCTCTCTCAATTCGCTTATGCTGAAAGTGTCTCCGAAAACCCACGCGACTTTTTTAATATTTATTTGATGGCTCCAGCATAAATTGGGCTTGAATCTTTAGACGTTGCGCTGAGCTCTCTGAAGCGGTGAGTTGAAAAAGCAATTGCAGGGCTATTCCGCGCTCTCTCCTTTCTACCCGTTCTCCCGTTACCGACCCCAAGCGAAGCAAATTTTTGATTTGAAACTTTCCAGGAGACTGAAATAAATCGCACTAGCTTGTTGTGAAAGCTTGCATTCTTTTTTTCTGAAGAATCAACTAACAACCGAGGATATTCGCTGTACAGTGTTGCCAGATTTTGCGACTTCATTTTTAAACACGCTTAACTTTTTAACCAGTAAAGATAAAATCACGTTTAACCCCATTTTCGGATTGCCCAGCTCGAGAGCAATCCAAAACATACCATACATGCTAGGTTATCTCAGATGGTTATCGAGTTAATCGCGGTTAAATTGTACAAAATCGCGAAATCTGGCAACACTGGCTGTTAAGAGTTTGCCTCGCGAGAAGGCAGTTGTCTTGCATCCTAACCTAAACCTACGGTGCTGATTCCCCACAATTATTTTTTTAAAAATTATTTAACAAGAGGTTTGTTGAAAAATGATTGAAAACGCGAAACAAGCCACAGAAATCATTTCCAGAACCTCGCAGGGCTAAAAAAGGAAGTATTCGCTTCGTAAAGGGGCGGTAGAAACAGGAAAGTGGGAAGAAAGGAGCGCGGAATCACGTCCTACAGAAATTTCTTCAATCGGGGGATCGTAGCATTTTTGGTTTTGGAAGAAAGATCAGCGGAGTCTTACATCAATTTCTTAAAACAACTATCAAGCTCGGCAAAGTTTCCAGGGATGTAAGGTGGAATAACAAGTCAGTTTTAAACACGCAGCATAAATTATATTTGACTTTCACGGTAGACAAAATAAATATGTACAAACACACACTTTGAAGCACTACGAACTGCCCTCGATGGCCACTTCCGTTTCCCCTCTTACATAAAATTCACCGTCGTTGACAAACTTCATCAGGCGTTGGAAAACCTCCGGTCCAAAGTTCGCCGGCGTAGTTGGGCTTCGAGCAAGTTCTTTCGTCACCTCGAATTTGGCGACGATGCACTCCTTGAACGACTCTGTTGACCGATCTAAAAGCATTTCTACCAAACCTGAAAAAAATGTTGTTTTTTTTTTAAAAAAAATTATTAAGCACAAACAATATATACCAAACACACACACTAAAAAAATCCAGATAAGGAAACAAGATACTTTAACAAAAAGTGTTAGATACAGAAATCACCACAGAAATATATCTAAATATAAGGCACGAAGATATTTAAAAGTATCTAGAAGACAAAAGGAGATTCAAATATTCGTTTTATAAATAATAAAGACCTTCCTCGAAAGAAGGCGATTTCAGTATGTATAAAACATACATTGCTACATGATAAGCCCGGACTGAGCTACAAGATGTTCTGATACTACCGCATTCGTAAACTATAGATTTCCGCGAAAACGCGAAACAAAAGGAGATATTTGAGAGAGGAACGAACAATCGACCCAGACTCTCAAATTAATTATTAAGTAACTACTTTCCGAAGTCATATAAGATATATCGAATAGATTTGGCCTTATATCTATCAAGTATTCAAACCGAAATTTTAACAGATGATCATATAAAAAATACTTTTTGTTATTGTTCGTCAGTTCGTCAATCGGTACGGGCACCGGAGTTTTGATACTTGCCATCCGGTAAAAAGTGTTTTTCGGCTGTGCCGGTTCTTCATATTTGGTCTAAGCCACCGCACAAAAGTATCTAGATACAGGTCGAAATAACTGGCTTCAAAAAGTATCTCAACATCGAAACAGATACTCAAACTAGTATCTTTTTCCGTATTAAGATGCGAGTTCATTCTGTATCTTGCATTCTTGAAAATTGTGACATATACGTGCACAGACCAATGCCAAGTTTACCTGGTGTATTGATAATAGCCTCTTGTGCCCAGGATTGGGGTGAGACACATTGCAAAAGTTTGAAACCAGCTAATCTCATTTCGGGGAATGGTTGCTTCGTAACAGAAACGATGTAACTCATCGGCTCTTTATGCAATGCTTTTGCCCACGATAATGCAAGCTCTTCCGATTGGTTGTTGATATCTCCAGGCTGAAAAAATGGAAGAAAAGCCTAAGACGCAAGAAAAATTCCAACTCCGTCCGTCTATACCATATTTTGCTCTTTGGGTGTATTAAAAAAAATACAAAAATTGTGGACAAAACGATTAAGTGAGGCCAGTACTCGGCGTTACCTCGAGGTAGAGAACATGTGCCACGCTGTTGAGTATTCGCACTTTGACTTCGGTGGGGAATGATGGCATCCTCTCGATTACTGTCCTCATGGCGGCGGGTATCGCCTCGCCTGAAACAAGCGAGCCGATCAAATGAAATGATATGCAACGACAATATCCCCGATATATCGTCAATTTAAAATGCTGCTTTTTAAGATCGTCTCCTTTCGGAGAAGGGGTTTATAGTTTCGCTCGTTCTGCCTCTCGTGTTCCTCCTGTGGTAGCGAAGCGAGGCACTTCAGCTAACCAAGAACAGAGCACGGGAACTTTTGAATCTGAACAGTAGAAGATCCCATTGATATTCCTGACCTTCTACGCGTAGTACGTGCGTAGACACCGAACACTTTCCTACATCTCACGCTTGTTACAATACGCCCGCTAATCCGGCTAGACTGGCAAGCACCTCAAGAGGAAATTATTCTTTAAACGTACCTAGTTGTTGTAAGGCGTATTTGCCTTTCAGTGTTGTAGAAATGTAGCCAATAGTCTCCATGGCGATCGCCACGTGAGTTGTATCATCGGAATGAACGGTATCAATTACCACCGAAACAACTCTGGGGAATCTTGAAATAACATCTTCCGGTCTCTTCTGAGCAATGTTGCCGAAGAACTTGACGATACCTGGATGAAAAAAAAAGGAAAGTTGAAATCACGTGACAATTTGGTTACCCAGCAGGTGTCGCATAGAGGCTCAATCTACCCGAAGGTGGACTTCTCGCCGAGCGTTCAACGCATAACACAGACAAAAGTAGCGCAGTAGTAGACTGCTGTCAAAAGTAGCTCTACGTAGATACAAACCAGGTAGAAGAATCGTCCCCAGAGGGTCCTTCTGTACGGATTCCAATGATGCTTCCAGTTCGTCCAGAACACCATTTTGATCGAGGAAAAGTAGTCCGTTTGTGTTGAGCGCAAGAGGAGTCAACATTTCCAGAGCATTCAGGGTTACCAATACATCACCCTGTTTGAGCTCTTTCAGCAGAGCAGGTAATATTTCACTTGCCACACTTGCTTGTAAGCCTTCGGGAGATTTCACACTTACGTTGACGACGATCTGGAATAAAAGGTCAGTTCGTACACATTTGAACCTTTGTCTGTGTGATTTGCCATCAGCCTTACTAATGCAATATCGGAAAACGACCAATTCTACGTTTAAGGGCGGTTCCGCTTCACTTTACATACTGACAACTTTACCCACCGACTATTTTACGCAGAAACGTACGTAAAATACCTCCATTAAAAATGGAATGATAAATATTGCGTTCTTCTATTTATAGGAAGCAAATATCGGGGGGACTTGTACGCACGTAAACCAACCTAACTCATTTTAGATGGGAGGTGACTTGAATGCACGGGACCCCACCTAACACATTTTAAATGGGGCAGCGTGTGGATGGACACTTCGTTTAATTTATAACTTGACTCTTACCTCGTATATTCGGAAGCGAATGACGTCACCCTTTGTCATGGATTCCTTGAGGGCCGGCAGATTGAAAGCGTTGAAGAGAACATTTAGACCAACCGGATGGCCTCCCAGCTTGGTTAGCATGGAAATCGCCGGTTGTGCCACGGACATGTCGTCCGCCACGCAATCAATGACAGCTACAATCAGCTCGTTGTTCCGGCACACCTGCTCGATCATCTCAGGATGATCCGTCACGTTGTTAAGCTGCAACGCAAACAAAAAACTCATCAGTCCTTCGCGCACAGCAAACCTAAAAGAGGTTGTATGTTCCACCTTCGGTCGTCAAGCCGAGCGATAACAGAGCACGGTACAGAATGCTACATAATAAATTTATAGTGTGGCCAAGGAGAGACCAAACTGCTTCTATCTCTTTAATGCCCCACATATTTAGAGTGAAATATACCACTTGAGCATTTGTTAAAGAAATAAAAATTACAAACTCAAGTTTGTGAAAATGACTGCATATTCAAGGACTTTGAGAGAAGGTTTGTTTCTTTTTTCCCCCCTCATCTCTGCAAATTATTATGATACTCCGAGCCCAAATTCTTGGTACGGTATATTTAGCTTTTGACAAACTGCATTGCTGAGCAGTGAGATATCTGAAGGGCCACATTATTTTAAAACAATGCTTTTTTCCAAGCTGGGTTCTGGATTAACAGATTTTAACTACCATTATTTCTTCAAAAAGAGCTATGGTTATTCTTAAAGACTGACAGGGCAATATTCTGAGGACCACAGAACAAAACTATTTCTATAAAGAATGAAAATATCACAGCTACCATTGGTGCTATTTTACTGAACAGAAAAATAAGTTTGTGTACCATAACTAAAATCATGAATGAACTTTGTTTCCTCATCTTTTACTGTTTATTTATCACTCATTTATGGTTAATTGAGGGATGACTACTTAAACCCAGAGGAAATCACATATATGAGTGACTGAAATAGTTTAAGGATAGGTATGAAATTAAGGCCACCATGGTACATACAAGTATGACAATGCAAATGAACAAGAATAACTACTTTGATGAATTTAATTAGAAAATATATAAAAATACTTGTTAGGTTTTATGTTTACTGATACCTCTTGAAGAATAACTTCCTTTGGCCTTGCTGCTGGATGACCCAATGTGTTCCGTACAAAAGGTCCATACTGCATTAAAAATTTGCTTGGTTCTAAAGCAGGCAATAGCTTCCGTAGAATATCACATGTGAGCCCCAATTGATTCCTGCGGAGAAGACAAGGACAGTTAAATTTTCAGAAGGGAAAGGTTAAAAAACTCTTCCTTAGGGAAAGGAAGGGTTATTCATGCAGATAACGTACGTGCTCGAAGTGTTGACACAATCAAAAACGCTATCAAAGCGTACAGTGTTAGCAAGTTGTTTCAAATCCGTCGGAGACAGACCGCATAACGCCACTTGAATTTCAGACAAGATTTCTTCGCGGGAATCAGAAGTCGCCAAACTGTCGAATTGCCGGTGAAACCACGTTTGATCGACAGACATGATGCTGGAAAAAAATAAAGTAATAAACACCCATCGGAGTAAAAAAGCAAGCTGCGAAAAATGTTTTGCTGAGTAATAGCTGAGGTTAGTAAAAATTTGGGTTATATTGTAACACTCATCTCTGAAGAAGACAGCAGTTTTTTGTAACAAATAGAAGAGACTTCACACAAAGGTGGGTTTCAGAAGTAATCGAGCCTTTGCATACCTGAAATTCTAATTTTCCTACCTTTTTAAGTGAAAAAATATTGCTTTGTTGTTGTGACACAATTTTGGATCCGCGCTCTCATCCGCTCTCATCTGATGTCACGAATTCACCCGAATATTGCCGGAGATGCCCGATTCCGCGCGCGTGCGCGTTGGTGTGGCCGGTAAAAACTTTTCAGTGTTGGCCTTTATTTCTAGTGTTTTCATCAAGGTAATTGCGATTTTCGACGTGGAAATTCTCGATTTTCATATATTATTACATCCAAAATTTTATCTCGAATATGCAGAAGGGTTGAAAGCGTTGATAGCCTATTCCCGAAGTTTGTTTCCTAGTGGCCTTGTACACGTGTGTAAGGTATTGTCCGTGTCCATATGAACGATTAGTTCAATTCAGTTTGGTCTGTTCGAAACGTGGCGCTTTATTTCTGCCAACACGCGTAAAAAAGCATGCTTCTGACTTTTATCTTCTTCAGATTTTCTGAATTTTTTAGTCTATAATTAACAGTACATTCGGTGCTTCATTCACGGTTTGAGGTTATGTCAACTGCATCACTCCATTACCTACTGGCCTTAAAATTACCAAAACCAGATCTTCAAGGAATGTTCGAAATCTCACGATTTTCATCATAAGTCATGATATCATCGAGGATATTTCATGCCTTATGTCTACGACTGAGCGACTCTGTACGGTGATTATCGTATTAGTTCGACCAATATTTAGTGTCATATTCCAAGCTCCCTTAATTTCTTTGTCACAAGGACACCTTGTGTCTCAAGAAATCCCCAAGTTAAGGATTTACAGCAATTAATTTGTTGCATCATATTTTCCCAATAGATAAAGGTTTTCTAAAGTAAGATTCCTTATTGCCGCATCCTGCTGTTATTTAGCTGTATGGCCTTATTAGTGTGATTGTTTTATAATGTATATGTACTATAAGTGTAATAATTTTTAATTTTTTTCACATTTTCATTTCAACTAAAGTGTGGTCCATAATGCTGGTCAATAATGCCATCTGCACAAGTATTATCCTAAATTCACATATTGCTTCTCCCCAATCATTCAATGCCTGAAAATTTTCTGATGAAACTTGTGAAGGTTTAACCCTGTGTGACATTATTATTTTCTTCTTTTTTTTTGCAATTTTTGTCAGCCTTTAAAGTCTCACCAAAATGTAAGTCATAGTCTGCGTTCCTGCCCAATTACAGAGAAAAGATCCATTTGATACCTAAGCCGACAATAATGCTTTTCGTAACTCTTTTCATCACAGTTCCAGAGATTTGTCTCCAAGAGCTAATTTTTGAAAGGTTGATTTTTTTATTGTGAATTAAATTACATGTAATTATGACATTTGGAACAGCAGGTTTATTTATTGATCTACATTTAATCTTAATAGGGAATGCATTTTTTCTTTTGGTATTTCCAAGGTACTTTCTGAATTTTCACTTTTTTTTATTCTCTACATCATATGTGATTAAAAAAAAAAATGCCATCTAGCAATTTTAATGGTGTCCTGTTTTTCTTTCAGGTCAAGTAAATCATCCCAGCTCTTTCAAAAGCATTGGAAACAAGCAAAGGTTCTCTCATTTCCTTTGGCACAAAGTGAGTCCTGGTTTTTTCCTCATCAAATATTTTTTCCAACAATAGGCCTATCAAATATTTCAAAAGTAGTGTGTCAGGTGATTTGTAAATCAACATGTAGCTTGAGGAAAAATTACAGTATATTCCTTCATGATACAAGAAGTCAATTGCAGAATGTGATTCTCTGATCTATTTATTCCTTCATTGGAATCATTTGGTGATTTTCTCTATCATTTTTGAAGAGCTTTCAATATTATGGCAGTTTGTAGAATATGGGTGAGTTATTTATGTTGGGAATAGTGATTTCAGATTGACATTTTAAGAAAGAAACAGATATTTTATCTTGCAACACAGTGGGTTTTTGGAAAAGGTCGCTCTTTTACCTAGAGAATGCTCCCGAATATAGAGGCGATCGTCTGAAAGCTCTTTTTTTTTGTGGCAGATTTTGCGGTAAATATGGCAGATGCCGAAGGAGAAAAGCTTTCGAAGAACGAGCTGAAGCGGAGATTAAAAGCGGAACAGAAGGCCAAGGAAAAGGCTGAGAAGGAGAAGGAAAAGGCGAAGGAAAACCCCGCAGCAACCGCGAAGAAAGCGGGGGCAGATCGAAAACTAGAAGAAGAAATTAGTCCAAATGAATACATAAGGCTGCGGACTCTAGCGATTTCCAAGCTGAAGGAGGCAGGAGAACATCCCTACCCCCACAAATTCCACGTGACGACGTCCCTCGAGGAGTACATAGACCTTTACAAGGATCTGAAGCCTGGCGAAAAAGTGGCTGATAAGGAGCTGTCGATAGCTGGTCGAATCCATTCGATTCGTGATGCAGGAGCTAAACTCATTTTCTACGACTTACGCGGCGAAGGCAAGAAAGTTCAAGTGATGGCAAACGCACGCCTGTACGAATCTGAGGAGTCCTTCTTCCACGACACGGGTAAAATCCGTCGAGGTGATATCGTTGGAGTGCAGGGATTCCCTTGCAAGACTGAGAAAGGCGAATTATCCATCGCACCAAAGAAACTGACCCTCTTGTCGCCCTGTCTTCACATGCTGCCTCACTTACATTTTGGAGTCAAGAACCAAGAGACGAGGTATCGCCAGCGGTATCTGGATCTCATGATCAACGAGGATGTGCGCAAGAAGTTTATCGTTCGCTCTCAAGTGATCGCTTACATCAGGAGGTTCTTTGATCAGCTTGGCTTCCTGGAAGTTGAAACGCCCATGATGAACATGATTGCCGGCGGGGCGTCCGCGAAGCCTTTCGTGACGCACCACAACGACTTGAAGCTGGACCTCTTCATGAGGATCGCGCCCGAGTTGTACCTCAAGATGCTGGTCGTCGGAGGTTTAGATCGTGTCTACGAAATCGGCAAGCAGTTCCGGAACGAAGGTATCGACTTAACGCATAACCCCGAATTCACCACGTGCGAGTTCTATATGGCCTACGCGGATTACAACGATCTCTTGTCGATAACCGAAGACCTCATATCCGGCATGGTGAAGCACATTTTCGGCAAGTACCAAGTAACCTACCACCCGGACGGGCCAGACGGCGAAGCCGTCACGATCGACTTTACTCCGCCGTTCAAACGCGTGAATATGATCCCGGCTCTGGAGGAGATCCTTAAGGTGCAGTTCCCGAAACCCACAGAGCTGTCGACTCCTGAAGCTAACAAGTTCCTCAGCGATTTGTGCGAGAAGCACGGCGTAGAATGTACCCCTCCGCGAACGACCGCGCGCCTCTTAGATAAATTAGTCGGGGAGTTCTTGGAGGAGACCTTTATCAACCCAACTTACATCTGCGAGCACCCTCAAATCATGAGCCCCCTCGCCAAGTGGCACAGGAGCATACCTGGCCTCACCGAGAGGTTCGAACTGTTTGTAATGAAGAAAGAAGTCTGTAACGCGTATACCGAATTGAACGATCCGGTTGTTCAGCGCGAAAGGTTCGAGCAACAGGCGAAAGACAAGGCTGCCGGGGACGACGAAGCTCAGATGGTTGATGAGAACTTTTGCACGGCACTTGAATACGGTCTTCCCCCAACGGGGGGCTGGGGCTTAGGTATTGATCGGCTTACTATGTTCTTGACAGATTCAAATAACATTAAAGAGGTTTTGCTCTTCCCCGCAATGAAACCAGAAGATCCGACCAAACCTAAGGAAGCCGAAGAGTCATGAATTGTAGAAAGGAATTGTTCTATTTATTTAAACGGAGTGTTTTGTGGCTGTGTGTGGTAAGATAAGTAGGGTTATCTTAAATTGTCGAGGTTTGACATCACCCGGTTATTACTGCGTTTTTGAATTTTTACTGGAATTTTTAAGGATATATAACTGAAACTTGCTCTGTTATCATTTGCTATCGCTTTGGCAGTGTTTCGTATTAAAGATGACAGACTTCCGTCAAATATACGAACTTTCTACAGTCTTGCGTACAGGGCTACCAACTTTGAAACCGACCTCAAACTCTTCTCGTTTTCCTGCATAGACTATTGTGTACTTTCGTAGTGAGGTGCCAAGGCTGTACCCCGGAGAATAATTAAACTGTGGTGCCGTAGTATCCACTGCCAATCGTTTAGTCTGACTAAATAACATCATTGTATTGTTTGAACTCAGGTATTTTTTGAAACATCTGAGTAAGTCTAGTGCGTTTGCGATATGGATGACTGTCGTTTGCATTTTGATGGTTTGTTATCGTCAGTAACAGTAAAACTTGGTTTATCTTCAGTAACATTGTTAAACTTTGCAACAGAATATCAAGGGCCTTGCCTTTTACATATCCAGGAAAGCAGGAAAAATAAGATTATTTTCCGAGTTATATTAATATTTAAAGCAACGTTCTTTTGCGGCACTATAGTCTAAATTTTTTTTAAATGTCAAAATTTAACGGAAAAAATGTAATTTATAAAATTAGAGAAAAAAACGTACAATAAGAAGCCTTTTAGATGAATTGTGGTATTAAACCATTTTTTTCATCCCGCAATAAGAATTTCCGATTTTTCCAGCCGCGTAACAACCTCGTCATTAAAGAGCTCTGCAAAGCTTAGCACCACTCATCCAAAAGCGATGTGAATTGGCAAATATTCGTAGTAAACTTCGTATAATCGTGGGCGTTGAAATAAATAAAAATCTTTTTCAGTAAACAAAAAAAAAAGAAAAAGGGAAAAAAAACGACTTACTCGAAATACAGAGACGCTGACATTATTTTTGTTACCTGCAATCGCTTCTCGGACGCGGGCTCTGGATTGCTCTGAGGCCTCCGGGTTGACCCTCTTGAGACGCGGTGCAGGCACGGTCTTGGGGTTTTTCACAGCCACCTTATGCGGACAACCTTCTCTTCTTTCCAGTGGTTATTCATATCACTCAGCTTCTTGAACCGATCATCCAACCCACTCACCTGAAAAGAACCAAAATAACCCCGTTCGCTAAAGAAAAAAACATCTCGCGGAACGAAAATTTTCTCTTCGTTGGAAGCAGAGTAACCAGCGAGTTTCAAATTCCCAATTGAAGTGTTTATTTCTTGTTCTTCTTTTTTCGTAATTAATTTCCCAATGCCCTTCTAGGTTTCTTTTACATCCTTCCGTACCTATTAAGGAAAGTTTTTAAAGAAGACGAGAAATATGAGGGAGACAAATTAACTAAAATCTTTTGTACTCGTTTAAACGATAAGTTTATTTTCAATTCACTAAGACATTTCTTCAATCTTTCTTTTCCTGCTTTCCTGCCATTGTGTGTAAAGTTGTAGAGGTTTCTACTCGTTACTACTTTAACCGTGAATAGTTGAATTGTTAACATTTAATGTGAAGAATATTCTGTGGCAGCATGATATGTAGCATCTTCATTACCTCAATTTTAACATTTCCGTCTTGCTACGAAGTTTCACCATTTTTACTGAAATTCTTTTTTCATCTGAATTGAAGTTCGTAATTAAAGTTTAGCTTGCTATACTGTCGCTCGCTAATTTAAATTTCTCCTTTTCGCTCTTTCTGATGAGAGCCAGCGATGTACTTTGCCTGCGTAAGTCTGTCGTTCTTTAGCATTACAACTGAATTTTGTTTGCTTGTTTGATGATTTCATCGTCGGTAACCTTGGAAGATTAAACAGCTCCTCTCCAACTGAGTCGCCTTATATTTATTGCTATTACCTTGAAATAAAACCAGTTTTGAGTAATCTTTGACATGCTGGGACAGGTCGGGAGTATTGATCTCTCAGGCCTCAAATTTCCACAATCAGTTATTTCGTCGAAATACAGGGTTGCTAGCGATTTTTCATTGTCCGATTCGGAGTTTTCTCAAAGTTTTCAAACTCGTATCAAGTTTTCTTCCCCTCTCTTTTTTCCTTTTTTTCAGATCTGGAGAGAAATTCCGTTGGTTTCTAAAATTAAACAATCTTATTAGTTTCTAAAATCGTTGGAAAAAAAATAAAAAAATAAAGGAACTGCCTGGAAATTCAGCATAAGAAGAGTAACTATCGATTTTGAGAATTTAAAAAGCTATCATCGAAAGATATCGATGTTCAGACCCTAGTTTTTGTATTAGTGAAATGTCCCCCGACCGGCCAAAATTTTTGCGATGAGATGCGAACTAACTTTCTGATAGGTTTTTGGTTCTGAACCATTTTTTTGAGTTTTTTTCCCCCTAAGGTCTTTCGTTTTTAAGGTCCGCTCGCCACAAAGCAAAATTTATCACGCATGTTTTCAGAACGATGGAAGATTTAAAAAAGTGGCCACGTCGCTCTTTAGCGAGGAATATATTTCATCATAGATCGAACGTAATCGGTGGAATCTGTGCGGCATGGAATATGTCTCGATCAGCACTTAGCTTATCGCAAGAAAACAGACCAAAAGTTAATTTGAAAATGTGAAAATGCGAAACGAAGCATTATCGCAATATATCTTGCAATGTGAAACTGCTGGTATCAAACGGCGTTCTCTTTCAGATTCATTCAACAAGTTCGAAGTCTGGGGATCTCAATGAAACAAAAGAAAAACTGCGAAGAAAATGAATATGTATGTCTCGTAAACAATTAAAAACATCTGCATCGCACACTTCACGAAAACAATCGCCGTGTTTAAAATATAAAATCTCACACTCAAGAATAGGCAACACGAAAAAGCAATGAAAGTACCCTTGAACGACACTTGCTAAAACGATTGTGAGCGTTACAGGTACCAATAAACATTATTCTAGATTTAGTTAACAATATAAAAAGATCAACGTACTTTACATAGTGTACATAATCGACAGTCTTTACGAAGGCACTCAGGTGTTAACTAATTCGCACTATCATCGAACTTGGTACCGACACTAAATCTTAGTGATCGGCGTGGCTTGAAAGCTGTTGAGGTATCTTCTGGTTCAGCATCTGTAACATTCCGAGCAAATAATAAAACTTCGTCACAAGGAAAAATACCCTTTTTCGGAAACAATGAGATACTTACTTTCTTTACATTCGGCTTGCTGGAATGCGACAGTATGCCTTTTAGCTGACTTTGCAGATTTCAGTATGCTCTTGCTGGGAACGGCATTAACTGAGGGCACTGGCGAAACGAAAGCTTGCTCTTCCTGCAGAACATAGAATTGATCGCTTAAATACGCGTACAGAAAGCAGTCACCTAACACGTCTAAATTTCATGATGCCGTAATTCGCCCTGACTACGCAACAGGGTAGCTCACGTCGAAATCCTTAACGCTCCGGCGATACCATTCGGCTTCAGTCTAAGTCACCTACGAGGGATTCTTGTTATTGAGGGTTAAAATTCCAATTGGGGTACGAAGCGAATTAAGAAAATTCCGCACGCCTGAGACAAGAATCGAAACAGAGACCCCCACGCCGGAATGAGATGCGCGAGCACATGCCCCAAGGAAGCGAGCGGATAGAAAGAGATTAAAAAACTCTACCTTGTCAGAGTCTGTCAATTCACTAATTTTAAAGTCAACTTTGGTGATTTTAATACCAAGAAATCCCTTTAAATGCTTGGAAAGGGCTTATAAAAGTCAGAAGGGCATATGAAAAGCAGGAGGGCCTATAAAAAGCAGAAGGGATTATAAAACGTCTAGTTCGCTTCAGCTAAGTGGCTATGACAAGCACAGGCTTGCCTGAGCTTTCAAAATCGGTCTCATCTGTCACCGATTTGATATCCTTCTAGGCTTTGTATTTCGTGTGAGCGTGCTCACAGCAGTCCCCTGAACTGGAAATTGAGGTACCGTAAAGTGGGGCGAGTCTAGACTGGCGGGGCGAGTTGGGACAAAGTTTAGATCCTCAAAAACAGGGACTCACCTGCATGAGCAGACTTTTTGATTTTCGGAAGCACTCCGGAGAAGCATCGAAAACTACCTCTGCATCACCGAAAACTCGCCCGTGCAGTCGATTCTCTGTTTTCAAGGTTCGAAACTTCGTCCCGACTCGCCCTACTTTACGGTACTGTACTTACCTCCGGTCGAGAAAGACTGACTCGTCGGCCCATCATGGATACACGCATCATTTTAGTGACATCGGAAACTGACGGCGATTTTGCGACGCGATTTGCTGAGTTGGTCAACACTTGCTGAAGCAAACTTTTGCGTGGCTTAGGAGTACTCGGTCCTGAAACACAAACTCTACCTTAGCTAACGATTGCAAACGCATTATTTCAGTTTGAAAAATTGGCGTACCGTTAAGAGAGGTATCTTTTCCGGTCTTGCGTTTAGGACTCTCAACTTTGAAGAAACCGCCATCGAAGCTCTTCTCGTTTTCCCTCTTCAACTGTTCTCTCCGTTCTTGTCGCTCCCTCTTCGCAGCTGTAAAATGAAATCATAACAGGAATTTCACTTTCGTGCAGATTGGGCGCGAATACAGATCGGTGGCCTCTTCAACTTAGGGCGCTCCCGGAAAATATGGGCAAACCCGACTTTTCCCCAACTGAAATTGGATTTAGATCCAACGATTTTCACGGCGGATATCCCACAATGTAATTACGCAGTTGTAGGCAAAATTTACAGCGGTCATGATTGGCTCGGAAAATAAAGAGAAAAGGAAAAAAAAAAGACAATTGAACTAAAATTTTGAAAAGAGGCAAATTTTACAAGTCACTAATGGCTAAAAAAAAAAAGTCAAAATATAACGGGCAAAAACATGTAATTGATAAAACTAGAGAAAAAAAAGTACGATAAGAAGCCTTTTAGATGAATTGTGGTATTAAACGATTTTTTTTTCCTCCCGCGATAAGAATTTCCCATTTTTCCAGCCGCGTAACAACCTCGTGATTAAAGAGCTCTGCAAAGCTTAACGCCACTCATCACAAAGCGACTCGAATTGGCAAATATTCGTAGTAAACTTCGTTTGATAGCGGGTCTTGAAATAAATAAAAATCTTTTTTTTAAGTAAACAAAAAGAAAGAAGAAAAAAAATAAAAGAGGGGAAAAAACGACTAACTCGAAATACAGTGAAGCTGACATTTTTGTTACCTGCAATCGCTTCTCGGATGCGGGCTCTGGATTGCTCCACGACCTCCGGGTTGACCCTCTTGAGACGCGGTGCAGGCACGGTCTTGGGGTTTTTCACGGCCGCCTTGCGGACAACCTTCTCCTCTTCTTTCCAGTCATTGTTCTTCATGTCACTCAGCTTCTTAAATCGATCATCCAACCCACTCACCTAAAAAGAACCAAAATAACACCGTCCGCTAAAGAAAAAAACAATTATCACGCGGAACGAAAATTTGCTCTTCGTTGAAAGCAGAGTAACCAGCAAGTTCCAAATTCCAAATTGAAGTGTTTTTTTCTTCTTTTTTTTTTCGTTATTAATTTCCCAATGCCCTTCTAGGTTTCTTTTACATCCTTCCCTACCTATTAAGAACTTGTATCAAGGCCAAAAGAATGACTTATTTCAACCATTAAAAACAGTACCTACTGTATACGTAAGCACTATCAATTAGGAAGAAGAAAAAAAACGCAGTAAAACATAGAAAAAAAGAACAAAAAAATATATGAATAATGTCCTATAAATTAACAGAAATTATAAATGTATGAGTAAGATGCTCTCTCGGATTAACCTGGGTATTTGAAACAAAATGCCAACAAAATTGCGCGATCATCTGGAAAACTTGTAAGGTTTTTGGCTTTGATTTTTTTCTTTGGTTTTTCGTGGCTTTGCCAATTTAATTATTTTTTATAGGTTCTATAGACACAGTTACTACAGAAACAAGCCATAAGATTAACACGTGCAAAAGATCGGGAATTCACCGCAGGTGAAAAGAAATTACCGTGAGTTGAACCATCTCCCAAAATCCTGTGAGGTCCTCAGCAGTCATCTTCTCCTCTTGAGACTCGCCCTCTTCAAACTTGTCCACGAGCCTTCTGAACTGCTGAAACTTATCCTTGGTCAGTAGTCTGGCCTGTCCCACGGCGCCCAGAATCAAGTCCTGAGCGTCACTTGGGATTTCTTCCGCAGCGTTGTCCTTCACGCTTTCCCACAGACAACACACATCCAACAGCCGTTTCGTCTCTGTATCCAGCAATGATCTACAAACAAACCCAATCGCGAAATAAACCAAAGAGTTCAGTAGAATGATCAACGGCAACTGATCTAAGATCGAGATATATGCGCCCCGACCGACTCCACTAATAACACAGGGCAAATATATTTAATGTTAATCCTTTACTGACAATACCACAAAGCAAAATTTACCGATCATTTGTAATGATTCCTGATGCATTCAAATATGCCAAATGGACTTGTTACACTGGCTCCACATTAAACTTCAAGACTCTGGGAGAATGATTCTTTCAAGTAATCAAGCAAACATTATCTGCTTTATCTTAATTTTCTGGTTCCACAGGCAACATTGGGCGGTAAAAGGTTTAACATTACGTGAATCTCACCCTCAAAATTAAAAATATACTGTTCAGCTTATTTTTCTTTACTTTTAGTAGCGGGCATGTAACCCACCTGAAATGTTGGACTTGTGCTGCTCTCAGGGTTTCCTGTGGATTAGCTTGCATAGACAGATTTCCACCTGAAAAAAAGAATGTTTAGTAGAAGTAACAGAATAAAAAAAGGTTTCAAAATTGCGAATCATGAACTTACGGCTCCGTCTGCGGTTGTGTCTATCAGCTCCTCTACCTGTCACAATGAATGGACTGAATTGGGCAGGCACTGTATCAGGTGGGGGAGTTGTGATGACCATCTTGGGTGTAGGTGAATGGATAGACATTCTTGATATCTTTTCTGCTACAACAGCATTTCCATCATTTTCTTTGTTCTGGCCGTCATGAGAATCTAGAGTTTCTTTCACTGGAGTTGTGACCTGATGTTGTGGCTCATGTACTACCTCTTCGTTAATTCCACTGGCTTTGGAAACACACAGTCTCGCACTGCGACGCTTCTTGGGACTTTCCTCTTGGTCATCACCGTCTTTGAGAACAGACTTCACATTGCGACGCTTCTTGGCACTTTCCTCTTTGTCATTAATGTCTTTGACAATAGACTTCACACTGCGGCGCTTCTTGGGACTTTCCTCTTTGTCATCACTGTCTTTGACAACAGACTTTACACTTCCACGCTTCTTTGGGCTTTCCTCCTCTTTACCACTGGATTTCTGTGCAGACGGCTTCACACTGCAACACTTCTCGGGTCTTCCCTCTTCATCACTACTGGCTTTAGGATCAAATGGCTTCACACTGTGATGCTCCTCAGGACTCTTCTCTTTCTCACTACTTGCTTTGGGAGCTGACAGCTTTACAATATTCTGCTTATTGGGAGTTTTTGTTAAGAGTCCACCAACTGGCAACTTGGCAGCAACCTTGCTTGCTGGAAACACTGTAAAAGAAATACAACCTGTTATTCCATTCAGTCAGACATGTATCTTGAGAAGGTATGCTGCGATTTTCATCCCCAAAATTCAACAATAAATTATCTAATTTCAGGCTTTAATCAGCTTTTTGAATGTTAAGGACAATCTAAATTTTGGTAAGCCCCCTCTTATGTTGTTTCTGATTAGACATTACCATTAGTGGCGCTACTCATGTTGAAAAAGTTATTATTTTGTTTCAGTGGCTCTATGCCGGGTACAGAAGGCCATCCTGGTGTTTTCTTAGCAGATGCTGTCCTTAAACTGAAAAAAATTGACAAGAGTTAATCCTGGTACACCTGTTTAATTATTAATTTTATCCTCACTTTAATTTCAAATTGCTTCAACAAAAAATGATCAGATCCAGTAGTACCTTTTTCTTTTCATGACATCAGGAGTGACAGGAAGTGTGAGATTTACAGGTGGCTGAAAGATGAAAATTCAATCAATTCAGGGAAACAGCACAGCTTGAAGATTAACAATGAACAATGATTTTATTTACCTTAAAAACATGGTTAGCTGGTGCAAATGATGGCTGGTTAATAGCCTTTTGCTGAGCAGTAGGTTTACTTTGTGCCTTTGGAGGTGGTTTTGACATTGCAGAAGGCTTGACTTCCACTTGACTAGATTGAGCCGATTTGGCCTGAGATCTTGTAACTTCTTTGTTTGTCCGCCATTGATACTTGCAATGGAGAATTACGAATTCTGATTCGCGATCACGATTGTTGAGAATTTTTTTTTTTATTTCCCAAGACTGCTTCACATTTTCTCTGGGGCTGCTGATGTTTTCTTACTCTTTTTGATTTCTTTTTGCGAATCCCTGTGTGTTAATCCTGGGTAAATACCACTGGTTTTCATGAATTATGTTTTTCCTTGTACTGTATTATTTAGATTGGTTAGCTTTTGTGTCAAAGTTTACTTCAAGGATTTTTGTTATGTCACAAAGTTTCAACATATTTTATAAATGATGTATCATAATGTTCAAAATATATTTATCAGTAGTAAAACAAAACTGAAGTTTTGACTTCAACCTCTATAAAGATTAGCGTGTCACTTCCATGTGGTCTTCCACTTACAAGTGCACTTCAAATCATATTTTCTGTTTTTCAACAGAACAACCTAGTTCCTCATTGAGGTTGAAAGAAAGTGTTGAAAACTAGTACTCTGGTACCAGCCGGTAAAATAAAACCTGAACAAAAAGATGCCAGACAATGTCAAGTATTAAATTTTGGATTAAAGAAAGTATCTAAACCATTACAAAGAGTTTTAGCTTCCACACACTGTCAAGATTTCAAAGTTAGGGAAAGAGAAGGCACCGAGAACTTATTAGTGTTAAGAAATTCTAGAAGGCCAAATCCAATTTTATCAAAGTTTATTTAGAAAAGAAAAAAAAAGTACACCTACTGTAAAATAAAAATGAACACTGCAAAAAATCCAGGTTTTTAAAAAATAGTCAAAAGTTAACTTACGCATGACACAAGATGAACATCCAATCTGTAAAGCCGCGCGTTTCCAGCAATGTTCTGACAAGATCACTATCTGATACATCTACCAGCTCCGTCACTCCACAGCATCTTTTAGCAAGAGACTTATTTACATTCTCTGAAGCTTGTTAAGTGACTAGGCTTCTCCTGGCAACTGTTCACATAAATTTTATGGTTGTTAAGAACAGAACAAACTTAACACATACTTATTTTATTCATGACAGCTATGTACACAGAAAAAATTCAACTAAATAATAATTTCAAAGTCTCCCAGCTCCTCATCAGTTGGAAGTTTCACTTGATCTTCTGGAATATAATTCCGGTCGATGAGAGGCAAGCCTTTCGCCTCACGTTCGCGGATCAGGAGATAAGCTTCTCGCTGCGCCCAGTCCAACTGTCGGTAGTCCGGGTAGTAGGCCCAGTACAGGCCCCAGCCAAAGCCAAACAAGGTGATAAAAGTAAAGAACACGCAATGGGCAGCATAGCGGTCTTTCAGATAGTCCGTTTCGTCAAAACCCCAGCTGACCCACACTGGGCCTTTTGGTAGAGGTTTCTTGAAGGGATCCTGAAAAACTGGCTTCTCCAATGTGGTGTACACTTTTTTCGCTTTAGTACCAGTTTCCGACTGTGTCGTGCTTGAAAACCGGGATGGCTCTCTTAGAAGCTGTCTTCTCACAGGAAATAATCGTGTGAATTGCTGCAAACGCAATGCGGCCGCCATGGTTTGCGAAATAAAATAGTACGATTATAACCTCACCACTTGCCTAAAAATTCTATTTACAAGGTGACAAGAGCGCAGACAGCTCAAAGAGAAGCTGCGTACTCAAAGAAATGAAGAAATGGCAGAGATGTTTATTTTCAAGTGTACCTTTGTGGTCTTAGTCCATGGAAAACAAAAGAGCAGTAGCGCGAACAAAATTTGAAAAATTGAATGTGGACTGTGGTGGACATTTGCAAATTCAAACGTTTGAACGATCGGAAGGTGTTACAGCTGCACTATTGTGATTTCTTTTGTTTAGAGAAGCGGTGAGTGGTTTTGAGCAAAAATTATTTCGGATTCGTTTTCAAACTTCGATTATATTCAAGATGGAAGCCCAGTTATTGAGACGTACTTTGTATAAAAACGCGCGGTTTGAGGTGGAGTCAAGGATTGAACGCTCGCGGAGGCTAACTGTGCACAGTCAGAAGGAAAACCGAGGTAAAGAGCATTTTCTTCGTCGAAACGTCGGTGCTGTCTTAGAAGAAGCAACACCACCACAGCCGGTTGCGAAAGGTAATCTTTCATCTTGTTTGCTTTGCTTTTCTTAACGGAAAATGGGTTTTGAGGCTATGTGTCAACGGCAAGCATCCGGAGGCGGCTTTTATTTCTAAGGAAGGCCGGAATTCCGTTTTAACCTAGAAAATAGGTATCGGATTCTGTTTTTGTCACAGTATGTAAGGGTTGTGACCAATGATTATGATTTTCCAGAAACACGCCGAGACAAACTTTTAAAGTGGAAGGCTCAAAAGGAGGCCCTTTTACTAGCACAGAAAGCTTCAAAGAAGCCTCCTTTCAAGCTTGGTGCGTTTCAAGGTTCGGCCATTAAAGATATTGGAAGTATCCCGCCACCAAAATCCACTTTTAAGTCCACTATTAAGAGACCAATTGAAGATCGATCCAGGCAAATTAAAAACCCTTCAGCAGCTTCAAGAGCATTAGCTGCTCTGTCTGACAACAAACGAGTTACAAGATCTCAGGCCAAATCGGCTCAATCTAGTCAAGTGGAAGTCAAGCCTTCTGCAATGTCAAAACCAGCTCCAAAGGCACAATGTAAACCTACTGCCCAGCAAAAGGCTATTAACCATCCATCATTTGCACCAGCTAACCATGTTTTTAAGGTAAATAAAATCATTGTTCATTGTTAATCTTCAAGCTGTGCTGTTTCCCTGAATTGATTGAATTTTCATCTTT
>Ga0058701_10000685_pt1 | contig 22702 bp, 8 predicted proteins | sample AgamicOrMae_FD_97039 | JGI IMG/M metagenome (GOLD analysis project Ga0058701, IMG submission 97039) | Agave microbial communities from Guanajuato, Mexico - Or.Ma.e | ecosystem: Host-associated > Plants > Phyllosphere > Phylloplane/Leaf | place: Guanajuato, Mexico | collected 2012-06-04 | reverse complement strand
GAGGTTGGTGTATTGTGCAAGCAGACGATTTTTTGGGAAACCAGGCGGGGACCCGCCGCTAGGGGCGCTGGTGTCGCTTTCATTTAAGGGCGAAATCAAATACACGGGCGCCGACACCCCCTGGTGTCCTCTAGGAATATTCACGATTAGGAGTGGGCACGATTAGAAAAGGAGTCTGACAGCAGCATCGTTACCTTGAAGTGACGTCTCCCAGTTTGGTTTCGATCTTCTTAGCGAGGCGCGGGTTACTCGCGGTGTGGACGAGCTCTTGGGCGGAGCGAGCCACGCTCTCAATGCTCGCTTTGTGACTGTCGATCTCCGCTTGGAGAAGGCGGTGTTCGCGGATTTGTTCCTCGAGACGTTCTTTAATAAGACTAGCCGGGCTCCATTGGCTCCTAAAACAAGACGTTAAGCAATGTCAAACTGTAAACGTATTAGAAGCCGATCTAGAGTTCAACGTTGAAAATCTCCCATCTCAGATCAGAAAATGACACTGAATTCAAGACTGATTACAAAGGAATACGGGGTGAGGTGGTTTTTAGTGGTAGTTACTTACTTGAGTTGGTTATCAGAAAGGTTGAGCCATCCTACAAGTCCATCCAGCGCATCCTGGACTCCCTGACTCTGGGTCAACGCGGTCTCCAACGCAGCACACTTCTCAGCGATGGCGTCAGCGAGCTGCTTGTATCTGTCTTCAACCTCGGCGACGGGTGCTTCCAGGGACTGCGCTTCTGCCGGGGTCAGCTGTCCTTCCAAGGACCTGAGAAGAGCGGCCAGCGAGGAGCGCGCGTTCTCGATGAGGCGCGCGTTCGCGACGAACTCGTTGTTGAGGGACTTGGCGCGGTGAAGCTGGTCCTCGACGGACTTGGGGTCGGCGCCGACCGGCTCGGAGATGACCTTGAGCGCCCGAGGCTCGATCTCTTTGAGCCAGCGGCGGGCCTTGTCGACAGCGTCGCCGTACTCCCTCTGGCGGCCGCCCACTCCGGACAGGCGGTCGGCCAGGGCGTTCGCGCGGTTCAGCAGGTCGCGGTACTGAGCGGACACGACCGACACCTCGTTGCGGACGACGGAATCCTGAGCGGAGATGGGCTCGATGTGCGGGAGCCGTTGGGGCAGGCTGGTGCGGAAGTCGTTCAAGCAAGTCAGATATTCCTGTAAGAAAGGTGGTGGCAATTAAGCAAGAGCTTCTAAATACGATACGGTTTGAAACAGTCACCCGTTCACGTTTTCGATTAACTTTTCGATTCAGCGTTTGGTTCGATTTTCAGTTTGGGACTTCCGTCCTGTTTACGGCTTATAGTTCGCATTTTGGTTCAGTAACCTATATGGGGCTCTACCTTGGACTCGTCGACGAACTTCTGCGCGGCCATGGTGATGAACCGGAGGTCGGCCTGGTGCGCGATCACGTCGCTGACGAACTCCCGGGTGGAGTCGGCGCTCGCGGACAAGCGGTTCAGCTTTGAGACAGATCGTTCTTTGTCCTCCAGAGTGCGGCGAGCCTTGTCCAGCCACGAGGCGAACTGCGTCATCTCGTTCCTGAAAAAAAAAACTTTCAGTTACCGACAACACAGCACCCATAGTACATGAAATACATTAAGTCCACGACGTATTTTGTTAGGATTATTCTACTTTAGCCTCAGAAATCTGCATAGCCAGAAATATTCCGCTTTCAAAAACTGCAAAACCGACAGTTTTCAACTAAAATTTTAGCGTTTCAAAACAAATGTCATAATTTCTTTTCTTTTTATTCTCCGAAATTGTGTTTTCAAAAGATTAAAAATTGTTGTTTTACGACAATTCCCAATTAGTGGTCGCTTAAAATTTCCCGAAATTCAATTTTCTTCAGCCCTGATTTACCCTTCATTGATTTTTTTTTGACAACGTAACGAGGCCCTACACATAGCTAATGCTTTCAGGGCCGCTTTTTTAGATACAATTTTTGATACATAACGAATCTCGATGTATAACGAATTTCGATATATGACGAATCTCGACAATACGCAATGCTCGATAGTACTTATTAAATAATTTTACCAATCCCAGTTACGTTCCAAAAGAAACAAAATATCGCTCTCGATAGTACGTAATTATCGCTAGTGCGTGATTTTCTCCCTGTTCCTTCGATTACGCAGTATCGAGAATCGATTGTAAAACTGTAAAAACTCATCTCTAGCCTTTTCGTTCGGAGGTTGAAAAGCAGCTGAGAAGCGGGTAATATTTTGTTGTGCGTAACGCGGGTACCTGAACTTGGTGAGTTCGTCACGGGCAGATGTGAGCCTCCTAAGGAGCTTCTCGGTGCGATCGTTGGCGCGGTCGAAGCGAGACTTGAGCTGCTTGCCGTTCTTCTCGAGGTTCGTCACCTCCACGCTGGACAGAAGGTCAACTCCAGTCGAAACGATGATTCTCATCTGGTCCAGGCACGCAGCCACGGGTCTTGTGTGCGCTTCCAGGTCATCCTTAAGAGCCTAAAAAAACAAAGAGACGTTGTTTAGATTGTTGAAGCTCAGGTTCTCCGGAACTGACGGAAGAACAGATAACTCCCGAATTAGTATACGACAGTTGAACGATCGCTAAAATAGATTCATGCTAAATTGTCTAAGATAAATAGAATACCTCACTACAGTTAGCTTAGGTTTGCAAGTAGCTTAAGCTAGGGTAGGTATCGCAAACGTAGCTTAAGTTAGCTCATGTTTGCAAAATACCTGACTTAAGTTAACCTCGATTTCCAGCATATCTCACTGAAGTTAGCCTAAGGTTGTGACGAAAGTAGCTTAAGGTAGGCTCGGTATATCGCAAACGTAGCTTAAGTTAGCTCATGTTTGCAAAATAACTACCTTTAGTTAACCTACGTTTCCGGTGTACATGAGTTTTTGTCTGAGCAACGAGCTTTTCCAGGGTGTTCATACCTTGAGGTTGTTGATTTGGTTGCGAAGTTCATCTGGCTGTTCGTGCACGACGTCCTGGTTGGCGAGAACATCTTCGACGTTGCCGATCCAAAGGAGTAGTTTCTGGAGCGAGTCGTCGCACAACCGGTACTTCTCCTCCATCGCTTGCTGCAATTACGAAATCCACATTATAGCTTACCCAACTTCACCTCACCGACCCAAACGAGATACCCAGCTTAAGTTGACCTAGGCCAGCAGAAGACCTGGCTTAAGTTAGCCTAGGTTAGAATTATGCCTAGCTCAAGTTAGCCTAGGTAAATTAGACAAAAAACATTTTTACCGAGTACTCATGAGAAGATGCTGCATCAATTTGTTCTGAAATCGTAGTTAATTATTTAGTGAATATTGATAACTGGAGAGTACCGTTACATGTAAGGTTCTTTACAAACCTCAAAACAGGCCTTTGCTTATGGCTTAAATTAAATGAATTTAAGTTTGTAATAGCTTCTCATGAGGTTTCTACTTTAATGCAAAAACAATGAAGCTCATACAAGCAACATAAATGGGCAGCCAGTTCTAGAACAACATTCGCAAGCCCGACAGAATACCAGTCACATGAGATTAAGCATTTCAAACGAAGACGAAATTGCAGAACACTTCGAATCAACCCATTAGGATTTTGCTCCATCGAGTTATTAGATCGATAGATTCGTAAATCGAAAAGGGTTACCTCAGTTTCGGACGGAAAAACCTGCGCTTAGTAACACGGGGAAAAAATAAATAAATAAGAAACATAACAACAAACCGATAAAAACAAATAAGACAAGACCGTAGAAATCCGATTAAGCCACACAACGTCTCACATTCTGCCCTTTCCAGTTGAGAACCAAAATTCTTCGGATTAAACCAATAAAAATTTTAAATGCGCCGAAAATTAGCTTAGAAACTGATAATTAAGTTCCAAATAGAACACTAAAATATGGTCAAGATGCCCTCAGCGCTCGTAAAAAAGTAGTTCTATAAATGAAATTATTTAAGAAGTCTAAAACTAAACGAATCGGGAACTACTCTTAAGACTTATCCAAGCAGTTTCCCTTCAGCTTTAGACTTGAGATGATGCTTTTTCAGCGAAGTTCAGACCTTTGGTTGTTTTTTTCTGTCTGCTACTTAGGTTTAAATTTTGCCAAATCAAAACTGAAAAGGGCAGTTTTTAATCCAAAAATAGAGAAAATTAAAACACCTGAAAGCACAATCCATCAATTCACAAAACAGAAGCGGGTACAAGAACAAAACAATATCAATCTTATTTTAAAGCCATGAGAAGTAAAACAAAAGCCATTGCAAAATCATGGTTAGCTCGTTAAACAGCGGGTAAATGCGGTAAGGATGAGCATTCAAATGAACCAAAAATGGGTCTGATATCCCGGTGATCCTTCGATGAAAGACAAGGCAGTTGAGACAGCATGTTCCATTCCGATTGCAGTTAGTCCGCAAAGTGCAAAAATTTCGTTCCATTTTTTTCGTGCACACATTAAGTCCGTTAGTCCGACGCAAGCACCACAATCTGACGCAATGTCCACCATTTATTAGGATCACTTCATTAGAAAAGCAAAAAAAAATATCAAAACCTGTAACAAAAATAAAACACCGCAAAAAATTGTAACAAAAACCTTCGATCGGGCAAAAAAATATATTGTGGGATCTTTTAAGGCGTCTAGAATCCCCGAGAAAAAAAATTAATAGTGCCAAAAAATATCAAGAAAAGAAGAGAGGACACATGAGAAGAAAACTAAACTTTCTATTTAACACAAATCTCAGACTAAATATTTTAAAGTAAGCAAAGAGTAAACCACGTAAAACGAGACTGGAAATTCAGGTGAGATAGGCGACCAAAACATACGGTAAATCATTAGTTCCTTGTCTACTACAAAGCGCTCTGAGCAGCTGTTTCGTGATTACAATTTTCTAAATTTAGAGAGGGAAATTTAGGTGAACGTAAAATATAGACTAAATCTAGCGAGTGATTTACGAATGCAAAAATTTGCATTTCGGAAGCGTGGACTAAGAAAAGTGCAAACTAGCAATGAAAGGTGTTGACTGGGTGGAAGGAACCACCATTTCGTGGGTTTGCTTTTGAAAGAAAGAAATTTTGAGAAAGACGCCGACAAGATAACCATCAATGATCCCGATTTCCCAGAGTGATTTTTCCAAAAATTTGCTCTCAGTCCACCTCAAAAATATTTGATATTAACAAAGATTCGTCTCAAAATTGAAAAAAAATCTAATAACCAATACTTAGAACATAAAATCGCATTTTAAAAAGTAAGTTAGCGGGTTCAGAGGATCCCGATTAATCAGTACTCGTAAAAAATAGACTTCCATACCTGTAGTTTCTTCCCGTGCAAAAAATAGATGTCAATGAAGTGGGCAATCGAAATTCAACATCCTTTGCGTTACAGATTTGCGCGTCTGTAGAGTACTTGCAAAAGTTGGTTTACAGAGAAACCGTCCTCAAATTCGTTAGCTAAAACATCTTTTACGGTAAGTGCGTTTATTTCAACAAATGAATTTGAAGTACGTTTATTTGAAAATTGCTAATTGAGCTACCGAGACACGCTAAACTTACATTTATTTCACATGAGCTAAACTTGAGCTGGAGTGCCGAATAGCTGAGATACGATAAGCGCAAACGAACAGAGAATCGAGATTAATCTTCAGACATCAATTTTCTGAGTAGGATCATGAATGAATCTAACGAAATCTGAACATGCCACGCATGCAAACAACAACAGCTCAGGCACGTTCCATCTGCAGTCGACCTAACCTCACTTTGTGACGATAGGTCTTACCCAAACTGAGCATAGACTGAGAGAGCCCTAGCAACTGCAAACAGATCATTCTCCACAAAGAATAAAAATGCCGTGCCCCGATCTCGACATGATACTGAACAAGCGTCCCTCAGCACACAAAGAAGGCGCGGTATAACGGTTCTCACCCGAGCTTCGGCAGGTAATATGAAGCCTTTCTCCAGGGCTTTCACCAAATCCATGCCTCCGTCTCTCTCAGCGGGGTGTCGCAACTTCCCCGTGACCGGATGCACCAGCTCGGAGCTCATGGCCTCCTGTAAACTTGCCAACGCACCGCTTTCTGGATCCTTCACTACCGTGGAGGAGGGATCGACAAGTCCGGAGTCAACGCACTCGCCTAGCGTGAAAGAGCTACTGTCCAACTGCCCTAAGAAGGGATCCTTGAATTTACCCGTCGCGGGATTATACACTAGATAGTCTATACTCTCGATAAGGGATAGGCCTCGGTGAGGCGTCGTAAGCAGTCCGGTTTCGAGGGCCTTATCTAGCGGGACTAACTTGGAGGATTTCGAGTCCAGTATGCTGCACTTGTCGCCGTCGTTGACTAGCAGTCCTTTCCGGAAGGCCTCGGGTAACTTGACCAGCCGTTTTCTGAGGGTGTCTTTGATGAGTGCCGAGTCCGGGTCGATCAGACCATGGGTCACGGCCTCTTTGAGGGTGAGTTCTTCTTTCGATTGAGGATCGGTAAATTTACCGGAGGCGATATTGAGGTGGTTCTGTTCAACAGCGGCTTGGAAGGTTAAGGGCTCTCGCAGGAAGACAACGGTACCCTGGTCGAAGATGATGCATAGCGACATGGCTTTCCCAGTTTGGGGGTTGAAGGCGGCACGTTTGTTCAGATCAATCAGACCTTCTGTTATCGCTTTCTTCACGGTGTGGAATCGCCCCGTCTGCGGGTCTTTCACCACAGCCGACTCAGGGTCTATCAGTTCTAACCTAATGGCTTCTTCTAATGTGCATTCAGTCATAGTTCGCGGGTCTTTGAACGTACCTTTCTGGAAGTCTATGCTACCTCTTCTCACAGCCTGCTGGAATGTTAGAGGACGCTCCACGGCGACTAGGATACCCTTGTCCAGAGCCTCCTTGATCGTCAGGGCGGTCTTCGTCGTCGGGTCTATGACTTTCCCGCGGTTCACGTCGATCGTGCCGTCCTCGATACCGCAATTGATGCTCTTCAACTTTCCTGTAATCGGATCTCTGATTGCTGAGGTATTCGCTTCTATCAGACCATGCGTCAGCGCTTGAGACAGGTCTAGTGCGTCACCCAGTTCGGGGTCTACGAATCGTCCGGACGTGGGTCTGTACAGACCACAACGCACTGCTTCGACTAGACTCATCGGCCTTTTCGCCGAGACAATCAAACCGCGTGACCGTGCTTCGTTCAGCTTAATAACGCTCTGATCAGGGTATTTGTAAAGACCTAGCTCGTCATTGATAACACCAGTTTTGATAGCTTCGTCTAGTTTCACATACCGATTAGTACCCGTGTTCAGCACGTACGACAAAATAGGGTTGATCAGTTCTTCCTTGCAGGAGTCGCTGAGAGTTAACTTCCGTCCAGTCGCAGGGTGTACGAATAATCCGGAGTTAGCGTCGTAGAGACCCATACCAATCGCCTCGTACAAACCGAAGGACGCGCTCTCGATATCAACAATCAGCCCAAGCTCCATAGCTTCTGCCAGCGAGACTGTACAGTTCGCGCCCGGCTCCTTGAACCTACCCACTCTCCTGTCGATTATACCGGCTCTACAAGTTTCGACCAATGAGAGAAGACGCTCCGATTTCGTGTCCCAATAGCAAGGCAGCTGGGGGTTGATGATAAATCTCCTGATCGCTTCATGTAGAGTGACTTTCCTCCCCGTGTTGGGATCAGTGAATTTACCTGATTCATCGTGGTACAACCCTTGGTGAATCGCTCTCTGCAGAGATATGACACCTTTGCTGTCCACGATCAACCCTTCTTCAAAGGCCTGAGCCAGCGGGACTACCTTGACTTTTCCTTGGGAGAAATCTTTAACTTGACTCGTTTCGCCGTCGACGAATCCTAGCTTCATAGCTTCGGCTAAAGATAGCTTCCTCCAGAATCCTGAACGGGTATCTTTAACATGGACGGAATCAGAATCCACTAGGTACGTCTCAACCGACTCGGCGAGCGTTAGATCTTCTCCAGTGGTCGGATCAACGAATCTCGACTTCTTCGGGTCGAAAACGCCCTTCATCAACGCTTCACTCAGCGCCATGGGCCGACGGATTTCGACAAGGAAGCCTTGTTCAAACGCTTCTTGGAAATCTAGCTTCTTGTTTGGACCCATCACGAAGCAGCCTGCTTTAGCATCAACAATGCCGTCATCGATAGCATTCAAGAATGTCAGAATGCTCTCATCATTCCTGCGAACCATCGTCGATGCAGGATCAATAATTCCTCGTTTGATCGCTCGCTCAAGCGGTAGCTTTTCCTTAGTCTCTGGACTTGTGAATTTCCCTGTTTTGGGGTCGTAGAAGCCTTTGAATACTGCTTCCGGTAGAGAAAACTTCCGTTTCGCCGGGATAATGAGTCCTCGCTCTAACGCGTCGTAGAAGTGCATTTCTGCGCCGTTCGTCGGATCAGTAGCGGTGCCAGATTTGGGGTTAATGACTCCGATCTTGATAGCTTCAGCTAGCGTGAGTATATCGCCTGATCTGGGGTCTTTGACTGTCAGGAATTTCCGGTTGATTTCGCCGCGTTTCATCGCTTCGTCTAGAGTGATACGCTCGCCGTCATTCAGCACAATCAACCCTGCCTCCGGGTCGTAACAGCCCTGAGTGAGCGATTCCTGGAGGGAGCACGGTTTCCTGGAAGTCATGAGATAGCCTTCCTCGAAAGCCACATCAAAAGTCATGGGTGCAGGGTAGTTTACCAAAGCTTTTTGCTGATCAACCAGATCTGTTTTGATAGCATCTGCCAACGCCACAATCTTATCATTCCGGTCGTCTTTTACTTTAACCGCTCCGCACTCCAAGAAACCACTCTCAATCGCTTCTTGCAAAGTCTGTTCGTCACCGATGGAAGGGTTAATAAACTTCCCTGTTTTAGGACTGTAGTATTCTTCTGTGACAGCGTCGACCAGAGATAACGTAATGTGGTTTGTCTGGATGAGACCCTTCTTCAGAGCTTCGTCTAAGGGCATCAGCTGATTACTGGCTGTATCACGGAACTTCCCTGATTTCGGGTCGACGATCTTTGCTGTGATAGCGTCGTCCAAAGATATTTGCGTGCCCGCCTTGCTGTCGGCGCACTCTGTTATGAAAGCGTCGACCAGTCCTTGCTTCACAGCTTCGTCTAGTTCTATCGACTGTTTTGTTAGAGGATGCCGAATCTTGCCTTCTTTCGGACTGTACCAACCTTTCTTGATAACCGCTTCCAGAGCAATCGCCTTTCTCGGTCCGGCTATCAGGAGTCCTTTCAACAAAGCCACTTCGAATTCTATTTCAGTCCTTGTTTCAACGTTGATGATAACTCCTCGGTTTAGGTCAACGATTCCTTGTTCAGAGGCTTCAACTAGCGACATTATTTCGTCATTTTCAGGGTTTCTGATAAGTATTGACTTGGGGTTAACAATATTACTGTTGACAGCTTCAACTAATGACATGGATTCGCCTGTTTTCGGGTCTTGCAGCTCTCCACTTTCGGGATCGAATAAGTCCTGTTCAAGCGCGTCTTGAAGCGTTAATTTTGCTTCTTTCGTGGGGGCCCTTCTTTGCTGGTGTTTTTCGACGATCCAGCCCAGCTGGATAGCGTCGAAAAATGAGACTCGTTTACCAGTCGCCGGATCCACCATTTTACCTGTATTTCTGTCTAATAACGGGATATCCAAAGCTTGTCTCAACGGAACGTAAGTTTCAGTTCGGCTGAGATCTTTGACACAAACTTTGTCCGGATCGAAGATATTGTAATGCAGAACGATATCTAGTAACGTCGATACATCGCCTGTTTCCGGATTCAGGAACTTTCCTCTCTCGGCGTCGTATACTCCCAGCTCTTCCAGATCAGCTGGCTCCAGGTACTTCGAAACAACTATCTTAAATCTGGGTTTCTCCGCAACTAGTTTCACTTCTGATTTGCTGACGACGTCTACGTGAGCGTCTGGTGTTATCAGAGATTCGTCCAAAGCTTTCTGTAAAGTCACTGTCTGGTTCCCGTCGGGAGTAGCGACAGTCACCAGAGTATCGGCAGGATCGATAAGTTTATCTCCGATAGCTTTCTTCAGCGGGACCCGAATAACCAGCTGTTGTTCCTTAACCGGCGACGGCGACTTGGCAGTGCTCTTGATAACCACTTCCGGTACAGGTCTCTCCACCGCCTTCTTGAGTACTTCCTCTTCCACGGGTTTCTGGGTTTCCACAATCGTTGTCTTTACTTTCTCCGGGGCTGGCTTACTCAAGTTTTTCACCGCTTTGCTCACAGCCATTCCAGCCAGTACCGGAGCACCAACAATCGCTAGTAACCCGACCTTGGCCGCATCTTTGATTGATATTCTGGATCCGGTTTTCGGATCTTTCACACATCCGGTTTCCGGGTCTATCAGGCCCTCCTGAATAGCTTCTTTCGTCGTCAGTGCCTTCTTCCCTTCGGTGTCATAGACAACAGCTTCGGGATCAATCAGACCCGAATCAAGAGCTTCGGCGAGAGTGTAGGTTTTCGTCGGCGACTTCGGGTCTCTGAATCGGCCTGTCTTCTCATCAAACAGTTCCGCCGCTTCGACTATGTTCGTTGAGGGAACTTCCGGATCCGACGGATCTAGAAGTCCTTCCTTGATCGCTTCCTGGATCGGTATCACGCTACCCGAATCGGTATCCTTGTAGGTTCCTTCGGTGAGATCAATCAGTCCACGAGCTAAGGCGTCGGAGAACGAGTCCTTGATAGCTCTCGTGGCGAACTCCTGCTTAGTCTCTGACTCGTCTTTCACTATTCCTCTTTTCCTCGCTTCGTCCAACGATATTATTTCACCCGTCTGGAGATTCTTGACTTCCTCCGGGCTTACCAGAACGTAGCCCACTTTCAGGTCAATCGTCTTCGTCGTGATCGTTTGATACGATGTAACGGTCTCTGTCACAGCTGTAACGGCACCGCCTTGTTCGTACGAAATGAGACTGGGGACGGGTTTGATGACAAGAAGGCCGGTTTCAACCGCCTCGCTAACCGGAACAGCTTCTCCGGTTTTCGGGTTTAAGAAAGTCCGTTTCTCGCCGTCGATCAGGTTGCATTCTAAAGCTTGGGTCACTTCTACACTATCAGGTGAAACTGGGTACGGTAGCGCCATAATCAAGTTGTCTTTTATAGCGACACTCATCGGAGTTCGAACCCCGGATATAGGATGAATAAATTCTTTACTGGATGTGTCGATGACTCCTTTCTCCAACGCTACCGGGAAAGTCATGCCAAGCGGCGGTAACAATTCGCCCGTCCTCTCATCGTCCTTCTTCGACGAATCGAATACATTCGACTCAGTCACAGCCGTCAGTAAATTGACGTTACCTTCCGGGGTCTTCAGTTCAGCTGATACTTCGTCTATGACACCCTCAGCAATCGCCTGTTGCAGCGTCTCTTCTTTGCCTGTCTGAGGATTCGTCACCTTCGAGAGCGGATCAACTATCTCGCACATGATGGCTTCTCCCAGGGTGAGATCTGCGCCAGTCTCGGGATGCACGATTTTATTAGTCTCTGGTTTGAGCAGTCCCTGCGTGACTAATCCCGGCACTGAGAGACTACGACCGACCGGAAGTAGTAGACAGCCAATCGGTCCCACCGATCCCAAAACTCCGCGATCAATCGCCTCCTGGATCGTGAGCACATCTCCTCTCTGCGGATCGCGGATCGCTCCAGAATTACCATCCAATTTCTTACAACTAACTGCTTCTTCCAAAGTCAGGCTCTCCCCGTTGTCCCCGACGAATGCTTCGGGCTTCTCCAGGACTCGCGCCGTCTGCTCATCCATGAGTCCACTGACCACGGCGTCCTTCGGCTTCACCACTCTCTTCCGCATCTTCTGCAAAATCACCGGTTTCCCTTCCTCCGAACTCTGCGACACGGACCGAACTCTCCCGATCGCCACCTTGTACTTCGGCTCCAGCGTCAGCCGTCCTCTAGCCAGCTCCGCTTCGGAGACGACTTCTTCACCCGAAACCGAGCTCAGTTTCCTCTTCACCGGACTGCTGGGCGTCTCCGCCGCGACCGTTAGCTTCTTCAGCTCCTCCGGATTGATGATTCCTTTCTCGATTGCTTCCTGCGCAGTCAGCTCCGTTCCCGTCTGCGGGTCTCTTACTTTCACCGTCGTCGACACGACCTCCGTATGTGACAACACAACCTGTTCCGCTGTATCCGTCTTCAAGCTATCCACCGCCGCCTCGTAATCTCTCAACGTTTTCTCAGAGATCAGCTGTCTCTCCAGCGCTTCGTTCAACGGCACTTCTTCGCCCGTCTTCGGGTCAATCACCAGCGAGTTTTTGATGATCCTCACCGCCTGGGAAGCAGCTACAAGAGGAGCACCCAAAACAGCAACCATCCCGAACTTCGCCGCATCCGCTAGTTTGATTCTCCTACCAGCCTTGTCTCGATAGTCACCAGTCTTGCTATCGATTATCCCTTTCCTCATGGCCTGGTTGATGTTCATTTCTTTACCTGTATAAGGGTCTTTTACTTTCACCATTCTCGGCTCAATTTTCTCTTCCTTCACTGCGTCTAGCAGATTCTCCGACTGCCCTGATTCCGTGAAAATAACCAGCGAAGACGAAGGATCGTATATCACTCCCGGTTTCACTTGCATCGCTCCCAAAGGTCCTTCGTCCTCTAAGCTCTTCAGCTCCTTAAACGTACTAGGTCCTGAACCTTCGGGATGTATGGATACCTCCACAACATCTGGTTTACCCACGACCTTCGTAACCTGGATTACTCTCGTGGCCGGACTATCCGCAACCTTTTCCTCAAGGATCACGACCTTCTGCCCAATCGCCTCGAGCATCGTTATCTTGGGCTCGTTCAGTCTGCAGTAATGACCAGTCGAATCTAAGATCTGCTTTTCTACTGCTCTCAGTAGAGGGATCTTCCGCCCGCCTTTGGGTTCGACGACTTCAGCTGATAGCGGGTCGATTATCTCGAATTTCAGACATTCTTCTAACGAGACTAGACGATCTGTTCCGGGTATGATGAACAGCCCTGTCACAGGGTCAAACATGCGTTGCTCAATCGCTTCCGCGAGAGACCAGCCTTTCGACGGCACGACGTAAACCTCCTTCTGGGTATCTCCCACTTCGCCCGATTGAACTGGCTGTAAAGGAGACACAGTTCTAGACCGTGTAGGCGTAGTTTCCCGCGATGGACTATGCGATATCAGCAGGGTGGTCGACGCTTTAGGAGCTATGGCTGTTTCGGCCACAGTCACGTAGTGCTTCTGGGTAACGGTTTGCTGCGTGACTGTTATGTTGAGCAGACTGTTTAGCAGTATAGCGCCAGCTGGCGTAATAAGTCGTCTTCTTATAGCCTCGTCTGAGCATAGCCGTTCTGCCGAGACAGGATCCACCACTTGGCCTGTTTTCGGATCGATGTTTCCTGTTAACACAGCCTGTAAAACTGACTGATTTTCACCGGGAAGAATACCTATGTTTTTGTTGAGTTCGTTTGCCACTTCACCGCGAACTAGTCCGCGGGCAACCGCTTCTCTCCACGGAACCACTAGGCCCTTTTTCAGATCTACAACCACTTCGCCCTTCGGCGTCACTAGCCCTTCCTTGAGCGCGTCATTCAGACTCACGTAACCCCCGTCCGCATTCTTAAAACACTCGATATCAAAAATAGACCTTTGTACTACGGAAGATATGAGCCCGCGATCCACCGCGTCTGGGAGGGACATAACCTCGTTTGAGGCCAAATCCCTGAACTTCCCTTCGGGAAGGATTATACACTCCGCTAGCGCGCTATTCATCGTCACTAGGTCACCCGAGCGCGTGTCCGTGACACACTTTAACCTATCTAGGTCAACCACACCTCGCGCCACACTCTCCAACACCGTCAACTTCTCCTTATCCAACGGGTCAACAATCAGCCCTCCTTCAACCAACCCTTGGTCGCAGCAGTCTTTCAGCGTCATCGGCTTGTACACGCGCATCTGTTTCCGGGCCTCGTTCAAAGGAAGACTTGTGTTTAAACCGTGATATTTGCCATCTTTCAGAACCCCTCCTTCCATCGCCTCTAACAGAGTCACCTTCTCCTTCCTCGCCTCATCAACCACCTCCCTCACATTCAACAGACACCCTCTGTTCGCCGCCTCCTCTAACGACATCTTCCTTCCGGAGGTCCTCTCCGTCAGCTCGCCCGAGCCGAAGTCGACCAGCCCCTGGTCGCACGCGTCCGACAGCGTCATCTGCAGAGGGTTCACTCTGGGCGTCGTGAGCTCCCTCCGGAGCAGACGCCTCCTGAAGGCCTCTTCCATGGGCAGAACGCGCCCGTCGTCCAGCCGGAACAGCCCTGTCTCTGGATCAAGTCTTCGCGTGTGCACCGCCTCCGCTACGCTGATCCCCTCCGTATACATTACCTTTTCCTTCTCCATGGGGGACATAGCGCTCTCTCTCTCCGCGTCCAGGAGCTGCCGCTGAATAGCTTCGAGTAGAGTGATCTCCCTGTTGTCCTCCACAATGCCGCAGGGGCCCAGCAGGTGTTCCCCGAGGGTCTTGTCCACTGCGCCGCGTCGAACCGCCTCCTTGATGTCAACACTCGAGCCATCGCTCGCCACCACTATCCTGCCTGTCCGTACGTCTAACACTCTCATGCTGATGGCGTCGTGCACGCTGAGCATCTCCCCGCTCACGGGGTGCCGAATGCCCGGGGTCGTGATGATGCCCATCGAGTCCGTGCCGATCCCCTCTTCAACCCGGTCCACTCTCTTGAGCGAGCGGATTTCCGTGAATTGCATACTGGTTCCGGTCCAGAGACTCGGCTCGGCGGCGGAGTCGCCGTTCGTTTTGTGAGGGCTCTCGCTTCCGCGGATAATCGACTTCTTGAGCGGGGAGCCCTCGCGACTGTTCGACACTGTTATCGACGCGACCGATTTCGATACGCGCCCGCCCGAGTCGAAAGTCTGTGAAGAGTCGATCACATCGCGAGACGACGAGCCACTATACCTGCAAAAACACAAAACCGCGTTAAAGAACATGAGCCATGCACACCACTCAAGTTCATGACAAACATTTCAAAACCTTAAAAAGAAAATTCAAAGTTCGAAAAAACAAATATCACTTGTGGTAAGCAATGGCCCAATCGTGCTTCACAATGTTTTCTCACTGACAGAAAGGTCAATATTGAATTATGTGATTTTTTATTCAGTTTCGAATTCGACTGATTTTTCGTAAAAAGACGATGTTTGTTTCGATTTCGATTTTTTTACGTTCTGTCGATGGTTGTTTTTTAACGGTTTGTGAAGGTTCTTTTTAATCCTCGTAAAAAAAGAATGAACAACGGTAAAACACCGTGCGTAGTTCAACCTTCAAAATTTAGCGTGTGAACAATTGACAAAGCTATTGTCGGCCATCCTATAAATCACTTATGAAAATCCGATTTTTTTAATGGAAGATTTAATGAAGTAGAGAGTTCCATTTACGGTTAAGGCTGCTTGCGTCATCTGGACACGGCAAGAAATCATTCTTATTTTTAGGCCGGTAAAGATAAGGTTGGGTGCGGTTAGAGCCGGCAGCGACATCGTTTAAGGAAGACTTCGGCGCGACTGAAACCGCATTTGAGGTATTGACGAAGATTCAAAAAAACATCCGATAATCAAAGTTTACTACAAGCTCATATTGCCCGGATATTTCAGTTTGAGCAAATCCGTTAAGATCGTTTATGTTGAACGTGCTTGATACGTGTGAGCAACCATTCTTGACTAAACCGAAAATTACAAGTGACCAGGAAAAAAATGACATTAATCCTATTCAAAAGGACTGCTATGCAGGAACGCAAATATTTATAATAATGAGAACTCTCTCAACGATTTGAATAAAACCTCTAAGTTAACCCTCTACCGCCCAGCGATGCCGTTCGGCAACAGAAAAATTATTTTAGAGGATCTTTTCAGTTCAATAATGTCACAATTAAAAAAATATCACCCCTCTTGAATCCTGAAATTTAATAATTTAGGCATTTTTCAAAGCTTTAAATTTCGTATTTTAAGGGAAAAATTCTTCCAAATTCTCTTAAGCTAAATTTCACTCCACATACTTTGGGCTGTTATGGGTTAAGTTTCTTTAAAGTAAGAATTTAAACCGTTCTCAAAGTAATATTGGCAAAATTTTAAATTAGAAATTTTAATATTTTTTTGTAAGTCCAAGCTTTTCTCGTAATCCCTCGGCATAATACGGTTTTAATGATTCCACAAGGAGTCAAATCGATTTTATGGTCAAAGATAGTTGAAATGGAAATATAAAATAGAGCGAGTCGGAGTGAGCTCAGCGAATTTCGCCGAAGCAAAAGATAAAAAACCTCAACGACTTTTTCGAGGCCTTCCCCCACTCCGCATTCGCCGGCCGCTCATAAACACTAAAATGTCACGTTTGTTCCAGCTCACACGAGTGTCACCACCGTATTTTGCTTTCAGATTATCGGCCGGCCCACGTACAAAAATGTACCGCAAATAACAGAGCTCTTAATGAACATCCGGGAGAAACAACTGACACTTAAGATATACTTACTGTTGTAGATAATGCGTTGTTATAGTCTGACTTTCGTCGAAGGTTTCCATTAAACTAAATTCAGTGCGGAATGTTTTAAGTGGCCTCGTCTCCATTTGCGAAATTTGTTGCTGAAACAGGGCAGAAAATGGATTAATTGGGAAGACAATAGGACAGGTGCTTTGACCTAAGGAAGGCAGCCAATTATAAACGAGGGAAAGTTGGATTGTGTATACCGGCTAAAATTAACGCACGAAGGTGTGCGGCTGTAAAAATAACTGCTCTATTTTTCGTAAAACACCAGTAATGACTTCAGGAATTAACAATATAGGATAATTGCGGGGGTATGTTAAATAATGACGTAATTAGAATAACCAGGACTAATTAAGCGGACGCGGTCGAGGTAACCTTAAGAGGAAAAAGATTAATACCGGGTATTGTTATAGTCAAATGCTAACATATTAATGTCGAAAAAAATAACAATAACGATCTTTAAAATACATAGTAACTTGCAAAATATTTTTTTTGTTTAGACACGCGTTTTGCATCATTTTTGCAAATCTGAAAAAAAAAGAACGAAAAAAAAAACAACAAGAAAAGCGTTGTATCTCCACTCAATTATATTCTGGCTGTTGATATCACACACCACATGTGTACTAAAACACTAACAAAATTTTGTTTTCTACGAACTATTCAACACGATTAATCTAAACCGGAAAAATCAATCCAAACTTGAAACAATAAATCCAAAACAAGTCCACGCCGTGGGTATCCAACGTTATTAATAAAAAAAATCTACCTTCTTTCCAAACACCATTTTGAACTTATAACCTAACTATAACCAAAAAATCCTATACACAACAGGCCACTGCCGACGTCACACTTTCACCCAAGTACGATAGTGACCGACAGGAATAAACAAAAATAGTGACCGCGACACAGAAATCACGAGACGCGAATTAGTAGGTCAGTGCGAATCGCTTTGAAAGCCAGCTGAGAGCACACTGAGGCCAGTGTTGCAGTTGGCCAAAGGCACCGCCGAGCGGCGCCCGCTCGGCCATTCTCACCGCGCGATGCCGCGCCGCGAATCACAAGTGATGTCACTACAAGCCAAGGTGGAAGGAGTCTATATTTTGGCTCAATGAGGTAAGAGAGACCTGCGGTGCGGCATGTTAGGAGCTTCGCTAGTTATTTTTTATTGCTTTTCCTCGCGCCGGCTCCCCTCCTCTACTTCCCCCTCCACTTTTTCTGTCGCTCCTTTGACGAGATCCGTTTTATTATCGCTTGTCCTTGTCCACCTTTCTTTAAGGCCGGATATAACGTTAAATACCTATAACGCTATGCGACTGTTTATGACTGATCGGTAAAGTGGTTTGATTTCTGTTGCAGTCATTATGCGGCCCATAAACCAATACAAAATTTAAATACCGTAAATTTTATGTGTATGCACCTTCTATAATTTCTCTTGGGAACATTATGCGAATACTCTCTAAAATGCATTCTTTAGTACATGTAAATGGGTGAAATGAAGTTTTGAAGCTTAACCTTCAACTGCTAATATAAAAAGAGACTAGATGGGACAGAGTCCTAGTCGAAAACTGTCAAAGAGAGAAAAAATGTGGGTCACAACTTCGAGCCAAAATTTGAGACAAGCAACACGTTGTTGGAGTTATTTCCTGGTAAAGCGAAATATTTGAAAACTATTTAAATAGGCTGTATTATTTCCTGACTTGGCGAGGTATGTAATTTGAGGGCGTTCCTAAAGTTCATATCAACTTGAGACGATCTAATCCAAAATGTCAAAGAGCGATTAAACAAAATAATTGGTCACTTCCACGCATGTTGTGTTCATCCATTCGAGTCAAAATTTTGATTCTGACGTGAACACTGAATCATTGAGAATCTAAGAGGTTGTCGCGCATTTTACACAGTAGTACCTAATTAAGAGTAAATTTACGTTTTAAATGTACCCAGGTTCTTTTTGCATTCAATAAACCAGATATTTCACTTTTTATTAATTTTATGGACTCTCCGAGATTAGTTTTTTTTTATTGATACCAGTTGGGAAAAAAACCCCTTCCTGATTAAGTCTGTTTCTCACGATGAATGGAAAACTTTATCATAGGTTTAGTATTATTCGAAAAACATCACAAATTTAAGATTCTAAAATTTCCTCGATAAACTGCTTCGAAGTTTACCTATACGTTGATTTGTACAGAGGGTCTAGAGTAATCGATGTGGCCAGGTGCCAAATAGCTTCGGTTCCAATTTGTCTTCAAAAACATTTCATATTCTTTTGATCGACGCCGCGACTAAATTTAGAACCGCAAAACACGGTCCTGTTTTCCAGCTAAAAATAAAAAAAGACGTCTGACCCTTAATTAAAGTCAACCGGCCATTCCAACAGACAATTGAATTATCGCATGAATTTTAGATCGCTCTATAAAACACGACCAATAAAAGACTTAGTAGGTACTTCCATCAAGGTAATATACTGAGGAAAATACCTTCAGTTATACACGTGTCAATTCAAAAATAACTGATTATTGCTTAAGGTAATTTACCATAGTTTCTTGAAAAAATTTAATTCAAGGCAGCGAATTTCCATAAAATTTACACACGGCAAAAACTTGCCTTCGGCAAAATTAGTTCTTCGAACACGTAACGCTTGGGCAGCCAGATGGTCTTAAACACCTCATTTCAAATTGAAATGACTATTTTAAGAAGTACAGTTCGGCTTATTTTCTCTGCTGTACCAATTATAGCGGTCGTTTCCAAGTTCCAGTTGAGGCAAAAGTAATAGTTTATGTAATTCCGACGGAATTGAGAGACGTAAAATAACATTAGTTTCCTCTCCGAGTTTCTACATGCCAACACTTCAAAAACACAGTTTTGCAAAAAAAGCAAACCGTTCGGAGACAGCCAAACCCGCCACAAAATTAATTTTGTTTGCAGGGTCCTGATAACTTAATGATATCACCTGTGCGATTCACTTCCTGAAATCAACTGTTTATTGTCCTTAAAGTATTAAATCGGTGCGACAAATCAGCACATTTTTACGCAAACGAATCCTCGGAATGCTCAAACGGTATAATACGAAACTTACGTACGTTTTGTGTAAATACGAAATTTGCAAAAAAAGCTCGAGGTGGACGTGAGGCATGATTTGAATACGTGAGGCAGGAGGGCTTAGCAAAACCTTGTTGGAACTGGGATCCAGTTGGTGTGGCTTGGAGGAGCTACACGCTAGCAAGGTCAGAGCTGTTACAGTGCGGCCCACGCCTGCATCCAAGTCGGCTGCCCACAACATTACATCATTTTCTTCAGTCTAATCAAAACTACACCGAAAAATGTGACCGCACGTCAAACGAATGTCTTCATCAATTTTTTCCATAAAAAATTGAGGTAATCAATTTACCCTTTGAGTAATAGAGACTTAAGAGACAGGAACGGTTTTTGGTATGTCTGGTAAAAGTCAACGACTTAGAATAATTCGAAATACCGGTTGATAAATTTAACTGGGAGTATATTTTGGTGCTATTATTAAAGAAGACTTTTTAAAGGATCTTCATAAAAAATCCGATAACACTTATCCAAAGAGACTAACAGAGAGGCTTGTTGGTCTTAGCCATCTGGAAAATCTCTTTCAAGAATGTACTCTAGCCGACCAATAATAGCAACACTTATACGTCTATGGCCGTGATGAAAAATAGTCACGCCATGCACGATAATTGAATAAAACAGATCGGAGCAGGGCTGCCACCATATAAAGACTAGAATAATCGCGCTTAAGCGGACACGATTTTGTTTGATCAAAATTACCGGAAAACGTAATAGTAAACTAGCACTTATTTCCTCCTCAAACATGCGGCTCGTAGGGTTCTATCTCTGTCTTGCACGTTTAGCTCAATCAGGAGAGCGAAACCTATCTCTCTTCCACACATAGGCAATTCGCACGAAAGGGACAGTAGGTTCGATCTCCGTCTTGCACTTTTAACTCAAGCAGGCGCAAGCAAGACCCAAAGAAGCAAGGGCTACGCCCACGCAAAAAAAATCCTCGTCCTTTACCAAAGTAACTGAATGTTTTTCTGGATATATTGATCTAATATCGACTCTTGCTGGGGCCCTTAAATGTCCCCATAGGTCATGGAAGCCAGGTAGTCGGGTCTGAAAAGTCGTTGCCTAGGTAATAGCTAAACGGCGTCGTGCTGTTTAGTTGCGTATGGAGTACACGCTCAAGACTTTGAGTTCTCCTCTATGCAGCTCTGGCGCAGTCCGGTTTTGTCGGAGCCACAGCAAATATGCGCCGAGGAGACTCGTTACCACCCTTGAAAGATCCAGGTTTTGTTCTTATTGCGAAGATTTCCTCTCCGCGCCAACAAGGCGTCGTGCTGAGTGGTCAGCGTGTCCGCCTATCATTCTCGCGATGCGGGTTCGATCCCTGCTCCCGCTGCAATTTTATTTCTTTCTTTCTTCGAGGCCTTGTCACTAAAGTACGCCTCAGAACCGGCGTCAAACGTCTTCTCAGTGGCCGAGTAGTTCGCGTTGCTACGTTACCAATGATGGTGTCTAGAATCGGGTAGAGGTTCGTGGTTCAAATCCGCGATTAAATGCCGAGGGCATAGTTGTGCTTGACTATGTTTATCCGAAGATATACAAAATAACTCCTCACAAGCTACATTTGGAAATTCACGAAGTTCCAAAATGCCCTTCTTGAAAATTCAAACTTACGCATTCTATCGACTAAAATACAGGCCGTTTAAGATTTAAGACCCTTTCCTTCCGTTTATAACTAGGCTGTCTCCTTAGAAGGCTGAAAGGATATTCTTGCGACATGGAAGTTGTCCACCACAGAGTAGATTTTCTTGAGGATGGGCAAAATTAGTTTGAACTGGGTTAGGATAAGTAAAATAAGAACAGGGCCGATAAGGTTAGGACAGAGTAGGTAATACAGTCAAACCTGGGTTATAGGAATCTGAGTTGTACGAAATCTTGGATTATACGAATTTTTCGCCCGGTCCCGGCGAAACCCCCTCCTAAACATTGAAAGTCTGAGTTGAACGAAAGTCTGAGTTATACGAATGTTTTCGGCGGTCCCTTGCGATTCGTATAACCCAGGTTTGACTGTATTAGGCTAGGTATAGTCAGAATAGGTAAGGTTTGGTAATATTAGGACAGGTAAGGTTGGATCACGTCAAGATGGGGTACATAAGGTAGACATAGGTAAAGTTAGGTTGGGTAAAGTTAGGTTAGAATTGGTAAAGAAAGGTTAGGTTAGAATAGGTAAAGAAAGGTTAAGTTAGAGTAGGTAAAGAAAGGTTAAGTTAGAATAGGTAAAGAAAGGTTAGGTTAGGTAAGGTTAGGTTAAGTAAGGTTAGGTAAGGTAACGACAGTTAAGGTACATGTAGGTACGGCAAGAAAACGTCAAGTTTCACTAGGCTAGGTAAGGTTAGGTTTCGAATTGATTGGACAACTTCGCACATCAAGTTATGTGAACAGTATTTCGTTGCTTCTTACCTGCAGTTCGGGGTCGTTGAGCATCGCAGCAAGCTGTTTGAGCCGGTCCAGCAAGATCGCCAGCAGCGTTTGGAATCGGTTGTTCAACACGTCCAGCAGTCGCACGACTGTTTCCGCGCCATTGTTGGCCGTCCCATTTGACGCTTCCACGCCCGTCCTCACTCGGCCCGCCCTCGTCGATCCGACGTCGAGACTAGGGTGCACCTCGTCCACCAGCCAATCGGTGTAACGGACTAACCGCAAGTCGTAGATCTGGGTTTTATTAGTAGGGTTAGAGTTAGTTTAACGTTAGTAGACGTCCGTTTTAGAGGGTCTAAGAGGGCCTACATGAATTCAGGTATAGCGATTTCCCAATAAAATCAAACTTCCGAGTTTTCTTTTTAATGCATTTTTATTACAAGGATATTTCGAATTGGTTTTATGAGGAAAAACAGTATTGGAAAAATTATATGCTTTTGTTCGATGTTTTAGGTACAAAGCTCTATGTTTGAGTGTATCGCACAAACCATAAATCATTAAAATCTTGCGGATAGAATTTTAATTAACGTATAACAGCCCAAAGTATTTAGTGTGAAATTTTGATTAAGAGAAATCAGAAGGATTTTTTTTTCCATAAAAATACAAAATTTTAAGCTTTGAAAATGCCTATATCATTAAATTTTAGGTTTCCAAAAGGGTGATATTTTTTAAAATTGTGGCAATACTGAACTGAAAAGATCCTCAAAAATATTTTTTTCTCTT
>Ga0058701_10000684_pt1 | contig 22704 bp, 13 predicted proteins | sample AgamicOrMae_FD_97039 | JGI IMG/M metagenome (GOLD analysis project Ga0058701, IMG submission 97039) | Agave microbial communities from Guanajuato, Mexico - Or.Ma.e | ecosystem: Host-associated > Plants > Phyllosphere > Phylloplane/Leaf | place: Guanajuato, Mexico | collected 2012-06-04 | reverse complement strand
CTTAAAAGCCGTACCAAGACACACCATGAGATGATCTCGTCGCTTCCCAGCCATACATTACTTTAACAACAGCTGCGCAAACGCGCCACATTTTACACTAAAACCGCTATAAGACCGTTGAGCCACTTGTAAATTCATTTGTCATGCCTCATTTTTTTCTGATTTGCAGCAAAAATGTAACTCCGCACTTTTAACTGCGGAGAGTCTATCCATTACTTCGATTTAGTTCAAAACTGTCACAAAATAGGTTGAGTGCAGAGATCCGGCCACATAAAGCGCATTCTTTTGTTTTCGCTGAATTTCTCATCAGAACCGCGCCGCGCGGCGACATGCGGCGGCCGAGTCATCACACCTGCAGCCGAATCGCAATTAGAAATCCTTCAAGGCGTTTGTTAACGTAACTCCGAATTTTGTTGCTGTACCTATGTAAATGATTGTTCGATTTTGGAAAAATAAAGGTATTGTTGATATTTTTATTTGTGAACCAGGGGATTTGTAAGACTTTGAAGTGAAAGGTCTGGACAAAAAGTAATTTGGCTCTGATCCGCTTTTTGTCGATCGATCCAGAGCTGCGCGCGAGACTTTGGGTGGATATTGTAATCTGCGTATAGCTGAGGGATAGACAACGTCTTAAAACTAGTTTGGCCTTACCCAACCTTGCCTAACCTAACCTTACTTTGGACAACCTTGCCTAACTGTACGTAAAATAGCAACTTTTAACAGCTCTGAGCAAGAGCATCGTGCAATGACACACTCCCCCCACCTCGCAATTTTCGCTCGCACCTCTGTATCTCTTGAATAAGATATCATAACAACACAAATTGGAAAAAAAACACTTCTAAACCATTGATGCTCTCGACTGTAGCACGTCAAAGTCCTAAACGGCGCTTTCTGAAGTTGAAAGGGCCGTCGAACATCACCAGTGAAAGGGTTACCTTGAGATATTCCAAACTTCAAGTGGCAGATACACTCTTGTTTACACTTGAGCGACGCACGCCTTGCATTTAAACGCAATGACCAATCCGAAATTCCAGACGACGTCGTTCAATAAATTTTTCCTAATCGATAGCTTTATGGCAGAAAGCATCCTTTGAAAAATCTTTGAAGACCGTTTATAGCCAAAAATCACGCAACGACAGCGTTCTGTTTATCTCAAAAATCCAGCTCAATTTCAGCAAAATATTCAAAAGGATTGGTGAATTCTAACCTACTTAAAAAGAAATCTTCAACGTCCCGTCGACATGCATTTTGGTAGTTTTTTTTTCAATAAATACTGTAGTCTAAAATATCACTTTTTAAAATGTCTTTTTTTTTAAATTGTTTTTACTGTAACGTGTATTTCACAAAAAAAATGAAATCCATCACCACATACGGCCAGATGTTTCTTGAGGAATAAATAAACCGTTAATACAGCAATTAACGAGCTCACAAAAGAATAAAATTTGGGAAAATAATCGAATTTGATTCAAGGTCATATTTCTCTCTCAAAACAGAGATGAAGCACATATTTGTTTCATCATGCGAACAAAACTGAATAAATAAGATTATTCCTAATCGATTTACATCTTATCGTAAGTTTTAGCGCAACTAGTAACTTGGGGACGTACTTACAACCAACATAAAGTAAGATACAGAGATTGCATTAACATGAAAACAAGAATAAGCGATCGAACAATCATTCGCCTCATAGATTTCATTCCCCTTCCAAGATTTATATTCAAGCTTGTCCGCACAAGTGTCTATCAATAATTACTTTCATTGCAATATTAATTACTTTGACAGCGGCGCGGCTGCGCGCACTACAAGTTGGAGCAAAAGGGAAATGCGGGCAGCAAGGTCACAGCAATTGAGATTTTATGGCAGAATGTGTGAAAGGGATGGTAAAAAAAAGTGTGAAATCATTAACACCCTTCACCCTTGTCGTACTTTCACTGCTTCGGCATGGACACTCGGGTGAGCGGAGATTTAACTTAAGTGTAATACTTGCAGTGCTTTTCGCGCGGCGCACTTTTTAGCACGCAGTAAATGTCGACTAAGCATGGCGCCACTTATCTCAGAGACAATTATCATTTTTTCTCGAAGTCCAACTTTCAAAAAATGTAATTTAACAAACCTTAAACTCGCTTCGTTGCGCCCCATAGAACTTTAATGTTGTCCTCGTCTCTTTTTCTAACCCATTTGTGCCCAAGGAAAGTGATACAAGTTACTGTTTACAAAGAAATAGTTTTTGGGCTTGATATTTCTTGTAGTACTTTCGAAAGCGAGTTTATCAGTGGTCAACGCAGAGTTGAGATCGAGATTTTCATTTTAGATCGAAAAACTCGATGGAGGCTTTTGACTTTGTAAATATGAGTAAAGAGTTTAGAGAACTCCCTTTTGGATTTAAATGATTTAACCCTTTACCGCCCAGCAATGCCGTCCGGAAACATTAACAATAAAATCTATAGGAACTTTTCAGTTTAGTATTGTCACAATTCAAACAATATCACCCCTTGAAACCTGAAATTTAATAAATTAGGCAATTTTCAAAGCTTAAAATTTCGTATTTTAATGGAAGAAATTCTTCCAATTTCTCTTAAGCTAAATTTTACTCCAAATACTTCGGGCTGTTACAGGAAAAAGAAAGGTGGAAATGAGCGGGGCATATGATACCAACCTAACCAACAGCTTATCATCAAGCCTCTTGCCGCTTACTAATAAGGTTATATTACGTGTCTTGTGCCTTGCTTCGCTGTTGCCTCGTTCGACTGTCATCAAGCTCGATGTCACTTATCGGCAGTAGTAATTGCCGCCTAGATGTAAGCAGCACAAGGCTCACAGACGAGATTCGATTCACCAATACCGAGTATATGCATCTCCGGCATGGCGAAATAGATTGCAAAAACAATCACTGTACCCAGTTGTGAAAATGAAATCACTCAAATTGTGCAAACTAGATTAAAGCAAGTGAATTTAAACATTGACTTTCGGTTCCGCGTTTGAGTGATTCGCAAATCCTCGGTACTCGGTACCACCTGCCGGCTAGAGCCGCACCTTCACCTGTGAGTGTTACGTTGTGCACCCTCGCAAGCGGCGTAGTCGGTACGAGACGAGGACAGAGTCATGGCGAGCCAGGGGGTCGCGTGGGGTACCGAGTACCCGCTCACCGAGCCTCTCGCTTTTCGACGCCGCGGCGTGGCGGCGGCGTCGTGCAGGCCAACAAGTAGGATACACCAGGTACCAAGGTACCGATTGTTATTCGTCGTGTGGTAACCTGACTGCGCTTACGCCATGCAACCCGGGGGTACCGAGTAGATACCCGCTCAGAACCCACTCCCTTCGTATATTTCGTCACTCAAGAGATTCACCACCTGCAGCGCTCTCCGTCTTGCGGAATCGCTTAAAACTAGTGACAACCTATACACCTGTCCGGTGATAGCTAATTACCTGAACGAAGTGACTATTCACACGCTGTCCCATTTAAAATGTATTAGGTTGGTTTCCGTGCGTTCAAGTCAACTCCTCCTTATGCATTAGGTTGGTTTACGTGCGTTCAAGTCTCCCTTAAACATGGGCGTGCGAATAGAACTGATCTTACCTAAAAGCTTAGCCAAAGAGAACGGACTTCGTGTTGCAAAATTGTTGATCTTGTACCAGCCAGATATGTTATGACTGATCAGATATGATATGATAGATTTTCCCTCGATCAGCAGTAACAAACAAGGTAAATCTAAAATTACTCTAGTAAATCTAAAATGGTAAACTATTATATGATCAACGGAGTAAAAATTGACAGTGGTATAAAAACTTAATGATAAAATTGCAATGTCAGTCCTAATACCTTTAAGTAACAATATTGCTATTTGAAATTAAAATAGCTGTCATTATGAATAGTTAGTTAACTTGTTAAAACTAACAACAAATTTTTATTTATTTATTTTTCTCTGGTTATTTATAGTCGCTGTGGAACGGCGACGTTGTTAGCGACTGAACTGAATTAATTTTTAAAAATGGCATTATGAAATGTAGTGTCTTGAAATTAAAAAGTAACTATAATTTAAGATCCTGAAACATACTTCTCAAACCGGATAAACATGAATCTACAAATGATTTTGACTTTCGAGTCCTAATTTCAATAAATCCGTAGAAACTCGCGGTTACTTAAGACCAAGTTGACCTTGCTTAACATACAGACAACCGAGCCACCATCGGTTAAGTTTGCATTTTCTACCTTTCGTGATTGACCCAACTTCAGTCTTCCATAAAAAGAAGCATAACAAACGATATATCTTCGATTTGGTTTCGTGTTGTCTAAGTTATATATATTGGATAACTTAAGTTTGGGTGCACTATGTATCTCGCTCCGCTATCGGTCTACTCAACAAAGCGACAAAAACTAAAACACAATAACGACGCTTTTTGCGTTCTCCATGAAAAATGCAATCTTGGAAATTTAGTTTGTGACAGAATTTGACGTAGAACGACACCGTTACCGAGAAAACAAACCGAGTAGTTATATCACTTCAGTAATGAAAAATTGCTGATTGCAATCTGCACGGCACTCGGTCTACAAGACAGATAAAACAGCAAACAAAAAAACTAGTAGATTTTGAAAGGCAAGCATGTAGAGTATGTAGGGCATACGGGACACAGCCTCTCTTTTCCCGGGTCATGTACACACGGCTGGCTGACCTCTTGCGAGAAGTGTGCAAAACGATAGAAAAAAAAAGCTTGCCAACATTGCAACATTTCAGTCGGAGCGCGGCGCCGCCGCGTGATATGAAAAACTGCTCTAAACGGTGAACGGCTCAGAATTCTTCATTTGACAGCTTCACTGACGTTTCCGACATGTTTTCAACGTCGATAGCGTTCTCCACACGTGACCTATGACGTCACAGCCATGATCTCGTGCCACATCCCTCGGTAATAATCATGCAAGGTGTTTGTAGATATGACGCTTTATATGGTTTTCTTTGACCTCAGACCACCAACACTTCAGGCGCGGTCAGGGCAAACCAACAGAGAAATGGGAGTGGGAAGAGTGTTTACGTCATCTCTATTAATATTTCGATCAATTAATTCGTTAATAAAATATATATTGTCATTAAAATATCGATCTTCACGGACATTTACCCCTAATGAAACTAGTTCAGAAAGATTGGCATATGTATAGGGCGTGGGAAAACAGTGAGCCAAACTTCATCGCCATCTAGCGGAAGCAGCCCAAATTATCGACTCTCTTCCTTGCTGTAGGGCAGGTAGTATGGGCTGCTGCCGCTAGGTGGCACCAAAGTCAGGGTTTGGGATTCCATCGTTTTTCCACGTCCCATTCTACTTGAAAAGGGAAAATACTGAAGTAATGAAGGCTTTTGCAAAAAATCTTGAATGTTTCTGAGATAATTCATAATAGATTTTAAACGTTCCTTTATGAGCATTCACATATGCTAAAAATATTGGAAATATACTTCCGCGTGAACGCGTTTCGACACCAATATTACGTCATGCGGTTATTACTGTAAAGCGATGATATGCAACAAGTATGTACGGTACAGTTGAGGTCTAAAGTCACGCCAACCGACCGGAGCGACAGCGAAATGAGGCACAAGGCACCAAAAATTGCAGTTATCGGTCATTTACTCCCATTGACGTGATGAAAGGTTTATACTAAAAAGATTATAAAAGGTTGAAAATTAACCTTGAAGATTCAGTCTATACTTGTCCGTACTATACCGGCTTCACTGATATCAGTAAAGCTTCTACACTGGAGGATTATCGCTAACTGTGTACGAGGAATAGTATGACACTTTGTGAGTGAAAGCCCAAGAATTTTCCTCCTTTTCCTGAAGGCAGCCTTGGAAGGCGAAGGCGAAGCGAGGTCGGCGACGCCGCTGCCGCCGCAGCGCGCCGCTAGCATCATCGCAAAAGGTGCGACCATTCCGACCTAAACGAGCACCGCTGTAGCGTGCAAAATAGTCATACGCTGAAAATCTGAGATGTGACTTTTCCGCCTCTTGTGATTAATCTTTCGTAACCGTGCGAAATGGATCGAGTCGCAAAGCACGTAACCTAACCTACGTTACCTAAACCTATTAACCTGACCTAAATTAACCTGACCTAAATCAACCTAACCTAAATCAACCTAACCTAAATTAACATAACCTAAATTAACATAACCTAACCTAACCTAAATTAACATAACCTAAATAAACCTAACCTAAATTAACCTAACCTAAATTAACCTCACCTAAATTAACCTAACCTAAATTAACCTAACTTAGGTTAACCTAACCTAGTTTAACCCACTACCGCCCAGCGATGCCGTTCGGAAACAAACAGTTATTTTAGAGGATCTTTTCAGTTCAGTATTGTCACAGTTTAAAGAAGATCATCCCTCTGGAAACCTGAAATTAAATACTTTCGGCATTTTCTAAAGCTCAAAATTGCATAGTTTAGTGGAAAAAAATCCTTCCAATATCTCTTAAGCTTAATTTCACTCCAAATACTTTGGGCTGTTATGGGTTAACGTAACCTAGGTTAACCGAAAATAGGTTAACCAAACCTGGGTTCAATGTCTGATGCCGAGTGGAGTGACAAAGAAGAGAGACGCAATCCACAAAACCTAACCTTCGTAGACGGCCGAGGAGATAGAGAAATTTAAGTTAGGCTAAAAAAGATGCCGTATGCTTCGCCCCGCTATCGCTCTACTCGGCTTTGCGAAAGTAAACAGCTAGGATTTGGCTTGGCGACAATGTCCTTAGGTTAGATGCTCCGTGTTTCGATCGGGCTTGGCAGCGAAAGGTAGCATGAGAGGAAAATAGCTATACAAAAAATCTGACAATGAGTGTGGTGCGGTGTTGTTGGACTTGTCCTTTGAAAGAACTTTTCCACGGCTATGGATTTCGCAGGGATTGTTTGTAAACAGGCAATTGCGAACTCGCGGCATTTTGGGCACGTTTTTCGAGTCGTGATGCTTATAGGTTTCCACGAGCCTGCTTTCAAATTCAGAGCACTGTTCGCACGATCCACAAGGCCGTGATTCAAATTAGGAGTCACCTGGACTAACCGCTGGTCAACTTGACAATTTAGGGCCTTGATCTCTTTACAATATGCCGCTTTAATTTTTATTTTTATTTTCACTAGCGTGATATGTAAACCATCTGCACTTTTATAAACAACCAAAAAGTAATAAGAGCAGGGCAGTCATGTTTTAAGTTAGCTTTCACTGTCGTAGGCCAAGAGCTGTTCTAGGTGTGAAGGAACAACGGATTATAGTACAGGTATTTCGCCTTGGCCTATCAGTATAGCCAAATTGAAAGCTCTAGTGAGCCCTGATATAGTTAGAGATACTACAGATATATCCAGCACAAAAACCACAGTAAAACATTTGCCCGTTTTACTTTCACACTCAAAAGAAGCATAGAACTTCTCAAAACAAGTATTTTTTGTCACTGAGAGAGCCTACTTGACTTTAGTTGGCTTTGATTACATGCACGTTTTTTGCTTTCCATGAACTACATCTGGGAATTCCTGTCCCTTGGAATAAGCCAATCGTATAATAAAAAGATTGCGAGTGCAAAGAAACGTTATTTTGAATATTCAACAGCTGCTTATTTCCACGGTATAGACGAATCAGCGATAAAAAATGAATAGACCAGAAGAAGGAGGGGGGAGGAATCGCCAAAGACGTGTCTGGTGTCCCGTGACGGCGCCATCCATCGCGACCAAAAATTGGAAGGAAAATTGTCCACTTGGTTCAAGACGCCATTTCCCGCTATTACTGTGTCACAAGAAGGTCCCGTCGCACCTTCGATCAAAACGATCACTATTGCGGAAAAAAGGAGCGAAATGTCCAACAAAAGGCGACGGAAGTCCACCATCCAAAAGAATTTCCGGTATAGCACCGCTCAATCGAACCTGCCCGAATCGAAGTTCCCCCGAAGCGCAGCTCAGCGGACGGTAACAAATATCTTTTTATAAGACGCGATATTTTTTCGACGTTTTGAGGAATCCTGCCCTACCACACTGCAAAGTTTGTAGGATGCATTCTCTGCCTCCAAGGTGTTATTCTGGTTTAATCTCAAATTCAGTAAATTATGACGACGACATACTATGTATTGTCTCACCAAGGCAAATAACCCACGAATAATCACCTAACATCGTTCTAGGGGTTAGGGTACCATAACCATACCTAACAGCTACCACATGACACTCAACGCAGCATAAGGCTATTGATCGCTTCGCCTGCGAAAAAAGCAACCTCTTTCTTATACCCGTAAACAGCGTTCTACTGCAATACCACACAGGTAACCCAACTTGTAAGTAGTACCACTTACATACCTTGATGATCTACTATTATTGCAACGCTTACTTGTTAGTGTTGTACAATGGCTAAAAGTTTACTTTACGGTTGATTGGTGTTATGGAAACGTATACGTTTCCATAACACCAATCGTGTTAATGTGTTACCATAAAACGTATACGTTTACCCCAAAGTTACCCGACCTGTTCAAGGTTACTCTGTCCTGAAGGGTACTCAATGTCAGTTCAGCCACAGGTTCGGGTCGATATAGCAACCTATACTAGGGAGTCTGTCGCAGCATTTTCAGCGACAGAACTCCGGAAATAGCCGAAAGTTCGCAACCGCGGCTTCTGATTCGCTACCGTCGTTCACATCTAGCTCGGTAGCTCCATCAACTCGAATCGTGACCTTTGGTTAAATACCGTAATGTCCTTCCCTTTATGAACAGTACCTAACATAGAGGATAATCTTAGGTAAATGAAAATGAGCGTTAGCATCAGTCAAAAGGCAACGACGCATCTCCCACGGTGCGATACCGATCTAGTTTAACTTCCTCTTCCTCCAGCAGGCGGCGCGGCGGTTCACCGTCACGTCGACATGGCCGCGATGCCCGCCTCGTTTGCACCAATCGCGAAAACGGAGACGACAATAGCCAATCAAAACGTCCCTAACAAAGCTCTGAGACTGATCACCATTCATCTAAAGCATACTTCAGCTGTCAGAGGCCGCTAATCAGGTACAAGTCACTACTCAAAAATTTCAGAGAAATGTTTATTTGAACAGTTCTTGATAAGCATTTTTTTCGAATTTGAAAGGCTACGAAGATAAGAGCAGTGTGGCCACTTCGACCAGCCTTTTCATGTCACTTACTCTTAAAAGGTTAAATTTTGATTTCCACATTTCGATCGTCAAGCCGTGTATAAAGTGACAAACATGGAACACCTAAATTGAGTTAGGAAAAGTTAGAACCAACGTAACAACAGCGATCTAAAAATCTAACTTTTAAAACTGTGAATGAGTGCGTTATGATGGGGCATGGTGCAGCTGCGAACTCAAAGCGAAAGCACCAAATTTCGAGCTGGGTCCTTTTCTCCGCCGAGTCAAAAATTATTGTTCGTTTTATTTTATATAATACACCCCGCTCCGCTGGACGAAGGACATACCCTAAACAAATTATCCTGGAAGGAAAGCAGGTGTGCAGCGTAGCACGTGCTGTTTAGGCTATCAAAAAGGATCACTGAACGTTTACAAGGACTTCGGCCTCTCGGGGTTCAGGTGAGGGCGAAAATTACAAATTGGGAGAAAGTTTAGGGAAGGTGCGGGGAGCAGTGCAACTTTTCCGACCTAAGTTTGCGAGTAATCAAGCGAATAGATATCCAATTTAGCTACACGGATTGCAGTGCTTTACCTTCCACATTGCTGTGCTAGCTGTGCTAGACTTGAGGTTACGGTCACAACTATTGGCGATCCCTTTCCTCTGGTGGCCTATAGTCCTGTTTTTTTTTAAGGACTCGTAAAGAGCTTCAGCAGTAAAGTCTAAAGTCGTCTATTCTGATCTCGGACCGCGGTGGCTGAGTTAATAAAAATGAATGCTCAAATTTACAAGTCGTGACCTCGGCAAAAAGCCGGGTCAGAAAACGCACGGGTTTGGCCAGTCAAACTTTCGATGAGAGATTTCTATTCAGAAGAACACCCGTTGAACCAATTTCTCGAACCGAAGTGAGTGCGACTTTAAGGATTAGTTATACCTTAACTCCTCGACCCCCCCCCTCCTCCAGTGGAAAGGCGAGAGTAAAAAGGTTTCTAAAAAAAGAAGTATCCTTTGTACGAACATTTTTTTTAATTTCTTGATGAAATGACGAATCGCCCAGTATAATCAAAGATAAATCTCCAAATAAGATCTGAAAAACTTCAAAAAATTCAAATTTTAAGATTGTATTGTCAATCAGAAAAATTTCCTGATTATTTTCATATCGAAAAATGCACAACAGCTAAAAAAAAATAAGGAAATTTCGAAAAATTGAAAGGATGGTTGGTTTGCAATTAAAACCCAATAGCTCAAAGAGTTTGACGAGATAAAATTGATTTTGCAACGTTTCCAGGCAGGGCACTTTTGAAAGATTCTATAAGGAGTTTCATAGCGTAAGCAATCCAACCACGAAGTCAAAAATAGGTCCTATAACGGATAAATGTTTCGTACACTCTTAGCAAGCTCCAGTGACCCAGGTGCCACTTGGAATTTCAGTGCCGTGGCACTGGTCATTCAGTGAAGTTTAACTGGTTTCCAGTAAAGTTTCACTGGTTTCCAGTGGAATTTCACTGAATTTCCAGTGGGATTCCACTAAATTTTTCAGTGGCACCTGGGTCACTGGTAGCCAGTGACCTTTCACTGGTTCTTGCTAGGAGTATTCAGTGAGTTCAGTAGTCTATAGACCACTGAAAATTTCGACGTGGAGGGAAAGCGCCTGAGGGTAAAAGGTTGTGTTTTACTACTCATTCAAGATCATATCTTTGCCACTGGTTTCCACAAAAAATATCGGCGAGTTCGCCTGTTACATTTTTTAACTTTGGCTGGGCTTTGAAAGAGCCACGCAATTAAGACGTGGACGCAGTACGCTCATGCAAGATACTGATCGGAGACAGAAAAGCGACGGCAAACTGCTCTCCATAATTCACGTCAAAAACGAAAATATGCGATTTGTTATCGTCGCTCACCGGTAAGTGGAGATGGCCGTCCAAGGTGTAGCGCGCAGCTCCTTGACGGTGACGTAACACTTCGGCAAAATCTTCATCCACGACGCACTTTTCGCGAAGAAATCTGCAACAAAAAAGAGCAATTTGCATTGCACCAATAATACTTCAATCTAATCAGATATCCTCCTCAACAATAACAGCCCAAAATATTTGGAGATAAATTTAGCTTAAGAGAAATTTTAAGGATTTTTTCCATAAAAATACGCAATTTTCAGTTTTGGAAAATGCTTAAATTTTTTAATTTCAGGTTTCCGGAGGGGTAAATATTTTTTAAATTGTGACAAATCTGAACTGGAATGATCCTCTATTTTTTTTTATTTTTTTTGTTTCCGAAAGGCATTGCTGGGCATTCCTTACTTCACCCCTCAACAAAGACGTCTACGACACACCCTTTCCTTTTCCACGACCACCGGGATAAATGTGCAAACGAAGTGAAGTACACTCTAAATTTGAATCAGTGAAAGTGTGACATACAGTGAAAATCCACTGAATCAGAGACTCTCACTGATTTAAATTTAGAGTGTGAGTTTTGGAGAAACATTATGCAGTTTTCCAACCTCAACCAATTCTTACTCTTAATTTTGCTTATGAACATGTCACTTTGTTACAACAAAACAGACAATAACAAAATCGCTGAAATATTTCATTAAAAAATTAGGGGATAACTCTTGATGAGGCCTCAAAATCTGTTGAGAAAACATAAGTCCGCATCCTAAAGTCAATTTAAATTTTGCACAAAACGGACCATTTTAAGATCGTCACTCCTAAAAACAATTTAAATTTTGCACAAAACGGACCATTTCAAGATCGTCACTATTTTTTTTAATTTATTTTTTTGTGACTGAAGTTGCATACGTACTGAAGATATCGTACTTTCACTGGGAGAAAAGGTCCTGCAACGTTTGAATTCGATCGGAGGACTGGAAATAGAATGGTGAGGCAGTCTTTTGTCAACGTCATGTCCTCTCGGGCGAGTAGAGGTTAAGAGTAAAGATAAAAAACATCTGATTCAGAAATAAATATCTGCCGGACGAACAAGATACTCTAGGCATGGTTGAATATTTTGTTCCTCCAAGCTCCAGCCGGGACAAATTCTAATCTGGTTCAAATCAAAATGCTCACAGTAAAGGTACTCGGATGCTGAGCCGAATGCAAACGCCCTAAGACGTTCTTTGCAACTTCCGTTTAAAATCTGCTCAGATCATGTTACATTACATGGTGCTCCTTCACGGCTTTGAAACGTATAGTTAAGAGAGAGAGAGTTCTTCATGTATGACTTAAATTATTGTACTACCAAAAAGTACTGTATTGAACTCTTGCTCATTGCTCATGTTTCAGGTAGCCCGATATACTATAATTTTGAAAGACAGAAATTTCCACAAGGCACATGTGCTAACCTAACGTTCGCCTAGCCCGACTGGAAGTCTGGAAAGCTTTGTATCGAGGTTATATTCGACGAGAAAAAATCGACTCTCCGCATGCTACTCAGCTCCATTGTTAGATTTATTACTATGCTATTTTGATTCACGGATTAATTTGTGTGTGGGATTGGAAAAACAACAAAATATACCAAAAAACAAACATTCCTTGATTGACGAAATCATTGACAATACCATTTTTAAAACAACTTCATGTCACTTTTCAAGCAAGGCATTGGATATTTTTAGCTGATATTGCGTTGGCTCATTTTTCCTGTTTCTTTTCTTTTTTTTAATAGTTTTTACTCGGCGAGAAATTAATGAGCCCTTGATGAAAACTAGATCTACAGAACAGGACTAACCAAAACAGCCTTTGTTTTATATCATACACTGACTAAAACACGGAGCGAGTTTTGCCTGTCCACACTTTCGTGCTTTTTGTTGTCATTTTTTTTCCCAAAAGAAGAAACAGGAATGTTGACAAAAAAAAACAGATTCATCTCGGCGGATTGTGACAACTTCATGAGGAAGGTCTCCAGTTTAGGATTAACTTTTTTGTTCACAAAACAGAAGATGTCCATTACTACGTGGGTTCTCATTGGACATCTAATTTGTTATCGTGGATCTTGGAGGGCTCTTATCGTAGCCAAAATCGCACTCGAGTACGCTGCTGGTTTTTCATGCATGTCAGGGTAAGTCGCAAATTGAAAAGTGGTTACCTTCCCAAACTAACAAACTGAGCATGAGATGTCATCGCTAATTGCAGGGTCTACTCGACTAGTTTTATTTGAAAGCTTCAATTAACTGTAAGTGTAAAGAGGCGAAAATCGTTTCTCTGCAGGCATAACGCTCGCAAAATCTTTAATCATAACGTGGACTACGCTTAAGATATGTAATAGATACGTCCGATCTTTGTCTTCTCAGATTATGTCTCGATCTCCTAAAGGTGCCAACAAATTTTAGAGGTACTCCTTTCGTCGAGCATTTCAATCCAGTCTATTAGAAGCTGCTCAGGACTATTACAAAAAATATATTGAATGAGTAAAGAAAAACCAAGTGTGTACATACACTGTTAAAACAAATCTTTGGATTTTCAAATGCGTTAATTGGAATTTTTATTCACTTCCCGGTTACGAAATTTTAAAATACTTTCGTAAATTTTCAAAAAATGTACTTAATTTTCAAAGCTGGCTTTGAAAATTATATAACTTTTTCTGAAAATTCACATGAAAAGTACTTTGAAATTTCATAACCGGGAATAAAAATTCCAATTAACACATTTGAAAATTCAAAGATTCGTTACAACAGTACACTATCTTGTAAGGAACTGGGATGATCTTGTCAACGTAAGGTGCTTTAACATAACGTATATCCCAATGAACTCTTTCCTTTCACTTCAATTCTTATAAACAAAACCTACGGTAACTGGATTTAATTTAAAAAAATACGTCAATAATTTTCAGTACCTTTCACAGGTTTTTAAGAGAAATGAGATGGTGTTCGCCTTTCAGTAAAAACATTTTTGGGCATTCCCTCGGCAGGAATCAGCAGCTGAAGCTGAAAGCGGAGAACGACTTCGTCATGCAGTGCCACTACACGATAATGCAGAGCACCAGCTCTACTCCAGAGTGATTGAGAAAGTTGGCCGCCTCTCCTAATGAATCAAACTCGAACCAAGGTCCTTCTCGAGTGACACATGTTTTCGTAGGGCAGCTTCGTGTCTCCATATTATTAGAGAAAGAGAAAGTCGTTCGACATCGCCCTCTTCTCCAAAATGACCTTCAGCACCTCCACACTACTTCCCCTTCAATTGCAAACGTTGAAAGGTTTGGGATTGAATCAATACCTGCTTCAGGTACACTCATTTGACTGTTCCACCTGTTTTGTTTTGAGTTTTTCCTCGCGCAAGCGAGTGGCGCACATGCATGTACACTTAAACCGATATGACATGTATGACCGATGAATTTTTACTTGACCATGACAATTCTGACGTCACTAAAAAAAAGATGCGCCTTTTCGCGCGGGTCAGGGCGAAAAAGCCCACCGCAAGGCGGACCCACGTTTGTAGCAGCAAACATCCCCAATGTTGACCTAGTGCCTACCCTTTCTACAGAAATAAGCGGATCGCGACGCTATAATGAGCTCCTCTCGGTGACATCATCACAAAGAGGTTGCACAATGATTTATTTGTAGTATCTTGGTATCAGGCAAATGAAATCTCGATTGGCAGAGAAAGCTGCATTGAGATGCTTCCCGATTCCATCAAAGGGAAGCGAAACATCAGCCAGCAAGGTTCGTCCAGTGTTTCTGTGCGACCGCCAAGGCTCTCGTCTTGAACGCCCAGCATAGCCCAGCCACACAACACTTTTGTTTCGAACCAGGTATTTCTACCTCTAGATTCTACCCTTGTTCGAAATTTTATAGCGGTACGACGCAGGTGACAAGAAGTGCCCCGCTCTGCTATGACGCTCCGCTGACTCTCAGCTGACGCTCATCTGACTCTAATAACGTTACGCTGACGCTCATCTGACTCTCAGCTGACGCTCAGCCGACTGATAACGCTACGCTGACGCTAATCTGAGGCTCATCTGACGCTCATCTGAAGCTCATCTGACGCTCATCTGACTCTCAGCTGGCTGATAACGCTACGCTGACACTCACGTCCACTGAACCCAAGCCTGATCTCGCCTTCTCCCCATCCCCGCGAACGTAATTAAGGTTAGGTATCCCACAGATCTCTCCGCTCGATTTGGTGACGCTGGTTTGGTGATTTGGTTAACACAAGAGGTGGTTTATTCAACCTTTCAAATTTGAAGTGTGGGCGTATCGCGGCCGGTCAATCGAAGCGTTTTAGTCATCTTGCAGAGCGTGGTACTTTCCCTTTCAAACACACGCTGCGCGGATTCGTTCGAACCATTTCGACTACTCCGAGAGCCAATTAATAAAGCAAACGCCGACGCGATCTGATCTAACAGTGACTTGTCACGAAACCTATAAGTTACCTCTGAGTTCGAGTGTAGTACAGTACATTTCACGCGAAGAAAGATATTCGGAAAAACCTTTCGAAACTCCCGTTCAGAAATACGGAAGACCCAACGGTATACTTGAAGTTTGAATTCAGCCCCAGTTCCGTACTACATTCCGTCGCCAACCCGAGCGGAGCAAGAGCAGAGCGAGGCACAAGGAATTCAACATAACCTTTGTCTACCTCGTCCGGTCGATAAACGGAGGTAGCGAAACAAGGCACAAGACACTTTTGCGTGTCTTTGAAGTTGATTCAAAGCGATCGAGGAGCAAAGCTATAGGTTTATTATTCAAAACCAGTCAACCTAAGTTACGCTAACCTAATCTACGTGGTTATAAGAGTTAAACGTGAATACAATATAAAACCGGGGTGGAATACAGTGGTGGAAAATCAAACACTATGCAGTGGTTTAAAGATTCCAGTCTATGTATGACGATAACCTCTTGGTTTGTGCTAGAACCTACGGTTCCAACAATGTTACCTCGTTCGTCAGATAGTTACTTCTGCTCTGCGACGTAAGCGGCACCAGGCTTAGCCTAGCGAATCAAGGACACCTATACTATCCTCCTCAATTGTGTCATGAATCCTGAATAATGTGATGAAAGATTTGGCCAAGGAAGAGCACTAGAGGTAGAAAACGCAACCGTTAAGTGTTCGTGCATGGAAGGGGGGCCCAGAACAAAAACTTGATTGACGCACAGCTGGAACCGTTTGTTTTATCGAAGGCGATTGATAGACAAAATCTATCATGTTAGCCTATGGCCTTTGAAAGAACTTTCTCGAGTAACTACGCCTTCCATTTTTTGCAGGCTTTGAATGTAGAAACAGACATTTGACGAGATCTTTCCTCATTAACAATGACGAAAGAGTTAATGCTGATGAGGGTGTGTCATTTTTCAGTGCCCAGGTCTTCTCCCAAGGTTGCACAACGGCATATTAGCTAACTGACCAAATGGATCCTCTAGGAAGGCATTTTTCGAGTCGACGGCTCGTTACCAGAGTGCCCGTTTGAAAACCACATCGGCTCTTTTGTACATTTGCGGTAATATGCTTGGACCACAAGTACCTTACAACACTTTAATGCGGTGACGCGCGAAAATCTTGTTATTGCAGTTTCTAAAAACATTCGGGAGGTAGCATCGTAACGGTTGAACTTTATGATTTAAGGATGAGATGAGGCGAATAATCAAATGTACATTTCTTGCAAGTTAAATACTTACAAGTTTTCAAACATTATAATGCCCCACCTCTGCGTTCGCCCTTGTTTCAATCTTTCATCAACTACATCATGAAGATAGGCAGTGTAAAATCCTGTAGGTTAGCTTCAAATGTGTTAGAATAAGGGCTTTAAGCCTCACTTAAAAAAAAGGGTTTCCTCTCTTGATGTAATAAAAAAAAAAGCGTACCTCCGCCAAGAGTTTGAGTTCTTTGCCGAGGTCAAACTGAAGTCAAGATGATTCCGAGCTAAGTATGAACGCGCTTTGATTTTGTTTCCCGACATCGTATTTTGGTCCATAACCTCCTTTCACATTCGATTTTTTTATTTATTTATTTTTCTAATTTTATAAAGTTACATCGGTCGACTTTTTTAGAATATTCAAGAATATTTTCTTCGGGGGTTACCTAGACTCTAGCTTGATCACGAAAGAAACCTTGTGGAAATTCGCAAAAAGATCCGAAAAAATCTATACCTAGTGTAAGTTTTGAAATTTTCTTGCGATTTGATTGGCTACTTTTACCGTTGCAGTAACGATATGTGAGAGTGCAGACAGCAGCGAACATTGCTCAGGTAATTGCCGCGAATCTTTCCGGATGGTAAGACAATGGAAAATCGAGGTATTGACCGCTAACAATATGTACTTCATTTTTTCAAGAAACTCCTTCGCGCTCCCTCACACCTGTTCGCCGCTCTCACTTCATCGTGACCAATTGTGACCTTCGACAAACAGAAACCAAACTAATGTCTACTCGACTTTCCCTTTTCCTCGGGCATAATCGGTATTTTCCTCCTCATTCGTTACTTACGCTCTCGCTTTGATGTAATACGCATGGTAATTCTCGACCTCCTGCCAAAAATCCGCCGTGAAGAGGCCGCCTGGAACAAAAATACCTCTCGTTAAAACAGGACTAGTTTTGCGAAGAAAGTTGATTTTCAAATGAGTGTCAAGTTAGCCTCCGGAGATCCTCACGGAGTTGGCGTCTTCGACACGAAGGATAGTCAACAACCAAAAACTTCAACAATTGGCCTATTTGCCCTGCGGTCTGTCCAATACGTTGACCCCACTGGGAAACGCAAAATTGTGCCCTACACGTGCGTTGAAATCTCCATTCTATTAGTGCTCATCCTGTGCGGTGGTGTGCAATTTCAAAGATCGTATTTTCTTGGTGTTTGCTATCAATTTTTCGTCGCTACACCGAGCGGAGCAAGAGAAAAGCGCAGCACATAGTACCTAATTTAACTTGGTCGTTCACTTTCCTAAGTGAGAGGTTAAATCCGTGAAGAACACATGGTGTAGTAAAGGTATATTAGATTTAAAACGGACACTGACGTGAGTGCGGGTATTCTACACACGTGCGTTGAAGTTTCTACACCAATGCGTTCTCAACAAAAGCTACTAACTCGAGCGTTGAAGTCTCCCCTTATGAATCTGTGCTCGTTAATGTTAGGTCCATGGCCATATTTCGCCTGGCTCTGCTGATCCCCCGTTGGAATGGACACGGAAGGTCAAACACGGAGGGAGAAATGCTACCCTGTGGTAGTGCGTTGATGCCTTCTTGCAAATGCGTATTTTCGCAAATACCCTCTTCTTTAGCGTATATTAAATTTCTCGTTCTTATTTTCGAGGTACAACAAAAGTTCTTCGCCCAAAAAAAAAATAAAAAAAAACATAGAAAAGAAGAAAGGCCGGTGATATGGATCGAAGATTTCAGGAATGGCTGTGCCTTGCGAAAGAGAAATTTTCCAGGCAGTACAATACCTCTAGAAAACATCCATTTCTTTGGTTCCATGAATTTAATTATAATTCAATAATAATGAAGTCAAATTCGCAAGCACTTTACAAATCTAGTTCGAAATGCTGAAAACATAAATTTTACTGAATTTCTTTATGTGAGACCTACGGGGTCGAGGAATCCCACCCAAGTGATAATTTGGATACGACAATGGGAGATTTCACGGTGTGAACTTTGCAAGATACGATTGCAGTATGGTAATCTGCATGCGATGGCTTAGAGACCGTCGGAAGAAAGTTGCATTGGAAAATGATGAAAGTTTTGCATGATAAGAAGTCTACGACCGCGACGCGGGTGGCGTTGAAATGTCGGGAAGGTAAGGTACATTACATTGTATCAACAACATCGCCAAAGAGCCATACCCCCTGGGGCCGGACCAAACAAGTCATCAAGATACCCCTTACGAGACCTCGTTGCCTCTACTAAAAGTAAGTTTCTTTCTTTTCACAGGCCTGACTTTAGGCCAATCCTCCCACTTGCCTGATTCAATCTCCTGATGGTTAAAGAAATGATATTTAAAAAATGGCCTTTACCCCTAACCTAACCTCACATACACTGTAAACGTGAAAGATTAAGTTTCCCACCATTCGAAATTCACCTTGTATTGAAAAGCTTGAGCCGAGCAAGACACAAGATAATTAATCTACTTAAACATAACCTCACTAATGTGGTTGCATGTTCTCATCTGCGCAAGGTAATAAAGGGTAGATCATAGAGTTGATCACGTAGGTGAGAAACCTCTCCTTTAAAAATAATACAGTCCATATTGTAGTGCGATAGTCAAAGGACTTTCGAGCTGAATTTCTAAGAATTTTGTGTACCATTTGGCCAAAAGACCATTGAGCAGTGTCTTCCCATGAGGTACAAACTTATCAGGAACTGAAGTATTTAGCAACTCCTATTCAGAAAATGGTAAATTCCTGATCAAACTCTGATCAGGACCTAAACTGGAGATTAACCTCAAAATCGAGATCAGAGCCTGACAAGACACTTGACAGGTGATAAAATCTGCAGGTCCTGATGGTCGTCCTCAGGCTTTGATCAAAAATGACCAATTACCTCATCAGAATCTGATCAAAATAGTCAGAATCTTATCAGGAACTTATCAGGACCTGATCATATTTTTCAGGTACTATTACATGTTTATCTTATTGTGTCTTACTGCATTGCCAAGCCGCGCGGAAGCGCCTTGTGCTTTGCTGCACTAGCAATCCGCTCTTACCAGCGACAAAAGAAAACACTGCTTGCACACAGACAAAAGCCCTTGAATTTACAGTGTTGGAAACTAAAAGGTTAATTCTCAAGTTTCCAAAAAGAGAAGTCCCTCAAAGGTTAACAGCCTGTGACTTATGATTTTCTCGTTACATACCGGTACAAGGTGCCATCCAAAAGTCAACGTATTATTTATGGACCACAGACTTTTAAGGAATCGCTGCCATTTTGTAGATAGAGCACTAGTTTTCGTGTGTCGAGCAACACCCCTCATGCTGAAGAGTTATTTCGGTCATAAAACTCGGCATTTACGCCTTTTATTGAAGAGAAGGTACGTAAGATCTCTGGTAGAATAAATCAGACTCGAAAAAGTGCAGTTAGTGACTATGACTAAAGAAGTGTTGAAATTGTGCATGAGGAAGCATTGTGATCCACCAGAGACGATAATCTAGGTAAAACTATCTAAAATACTGAAAATGCGTTTTAAAAAGAGAATATTTATCAATGCGAAAGCAAAAACACCGGGGCCACAAAATCGTCCAAGTCTTCCAACAGAATCCGCATTCTCTCCTGAAGGGAGAATCGATTCATCCTGTAGGATCAATCTTTATTACGGACGGAAGAATGCTCTTGTGATATTTTGTCGCTCCATTATGTGCAAATGTAGCGTAGAAAGACATTATTCGTTCGCAACTATTTCAAACGCCGAATTCGGGAGCATGGGTCAGAGACAACTGCCAACTACCCGTGCAAAGAATGCAACCAAAATTTTCAGAGCAGTGTGTTCGTGAAATTAACTCTTGAATGACTACGTGCACGATGACTAACAAGAACTTCCTGCTTACACAAAGATTATTTGCACATAGATAAATTCGCACAAGGAGTAAATACTTTCACGATGAATATGTGCTCACTTACTCGTAATACAGAAAGGGCAAAAACATGCACGATGACTATTTGAACAACTATTTGCACGATAAATGTTAGCGCAGCGAGTGCTCGCACATGATCAGTTTGAGCTCAGCGGCTGCCGTCGGTGTAGTCCTTCACGCGATGTTGTACAAAGGCTTGCTTATACACACTTTTGTGACCCTAATTGTAAGCATACACAAACCCCGTCAACAAATAGACGAGTCCGTTTGTTAAAAAAAGTTCCGATCAAAAAGAGGCATCGTGACGAGGCGTGGAGGCAAAAAAGTAGTCACAGACAGTTTCAAGTGTCATCTCTTGAAGCACGCGCCCTGAGAACGTTCCTTACTCCTCTCCTTCTTTTTTTCAGAAAGGAAAATAATGGGCATAGTTGGAAGAGAGGCATTTCCGAGATATTATATCTAAATTATGATCACAGTCGAGATACATTGAAACTTGTCATCAACTGACATTTTCATCTAACTCTATCGGGTGCTGCATCTAACAAGTTACGTTGGTTCGTAACTGAAATAAAACTTCGTGACATCCACAATGATAGGCGAGCGCAAACTCAGTTTGTGAGTCATCTCTTGGTTAAATCTAATACATACACTAAAGCTTATCTCTTTCCGAGTCGCAAGGTTCAGCTTCTATGAAAAAGATCATCTCTTCTAGCCTGTCCCACCTGTGACCATACTTAAAATTCGCTCAGTTAATTAAAATGAGATTACACTGAACCCACACTACACTTTCAATTTTAGAGTGAACATTTCAAACCTCTTGGTCTTAACCCTTTCTTTGGCAAGCCGATCATAGCTATAAGAAAGCAAACAGGGAAACTACCTCCATCTATACGCGATTTAATTTTGTCAATCCTCTGTTTAGTAGTACATAGGATTCAAGGTTAAAAACAAAGGAAAGAAAATGCAACCTTTAAAACAGAGAAAAAAGCAAGTTTTTACTTTCGAATGTTTTACGTGCAACACTGCAAGATAGCCACACTTAAGACGTTTTTTTTTGGGGGGGGGGTTCTGAGAGGGTGTTTATTTATTAATTTTTCGAAAAATTAATGCAATGCCAAATCATTGTGGTGTATGTTAATTTTGGCTGTCTCTAATTGGCTTTGCTTCGCGGAAAAAGTTTGAGGAGTAAGTTTCCCATAACATCATAGGGATCTGATTTGCCCAATTGATATGGTATGCCCGCATCTGCAGGCTTTGCGGGACAGGCGGTGCACGCGGTGAATTTTCGCTGGTTATTGGTTAAGTCAGCGGTAGTAACTGCCACCGATATAAACATATCAGGCTGGGCGATATATTTATGTTAACATATCGTGTGCATCGCTCCGATGTCATTCCTCTCAGCTTGGCAACGAAAGATGGAATCCAGAAGATGAAAAATTCAACCTTTGCAACATACAGCGCACCTTCAGCCCCACAAAGCACTTTCCCATATAATGCATTACAGCATACGGTTTATATTAACAAAGAGGTTCAAAGTGGCCACAGGGTCCGAACAGCGATGCAAGGCGAGAGTGATCCGAGAGTGAGATAGCCAATCCGTACTAACTCGTCGTGGACAGAGACAGAATGATGCGGTGCCGAGCTGCGGCGCTGTTGGAAAGTGGCCGCGACTGGCCGCGCGACTCGCCGCGCGACTGGGCGCGGCTGTCGGCGCATCGCCGCGGCTCGTCTTAAACCAGGCAATAAAAGCGAAAATGATTAGCACGCGGGATCGGATCGACACTGCGCCGTCATCGGGTCTCTTTCATAAACAAGTTGGACACCTTGAATAGCACCTGTACACTCGAGATCAGAAGTCAACGGGCCCTTAAGGCAAGGGAAAGTCCATTTCAAGGGGATCCGATTTCGCCAGCTCATATGGAATATATTGAGGACTCATTAGCCAGGGACTTATCTGTACCTGTGAATGCTAGTGTTAAACTTTAGTTTTCAACCCGATCACGGTAGTAGGAGTAGAGACCTTGGTCGAGTGATCAGAATCGCTTAAAATTTGTGGCATCCTTTTCAGGACACGCCTAATCCATTTTTCACAGGAAAACCCACTGTCACCGAACTCAATTTTGAAATAATCAG
>Ga0058701_10000683_pt1 | contig 22705 bp, 15 predicted proteins | sample AgamicOrMae_FD_97039 | JGI IMG/M metagenome (GOLD analysis project Ga0058701, IMG submission 97039) | Agave microbial communities from Guanajuato, Mexico - Or.Ma.e | ecosystem: Host-associated > Plants > Phyllosphere > Phylloplane/Leaf | place: Guanajuato, Mexico | collected 2012-06-04 | reverse complement strand
GAGTGCTCTTGTCGCGCTCTTCAGTCGCTCCGCTCGGCTACGCGACGGAAGGTGGAACACAAGTCGTTGAAAATGCAACTTCTGATATTTTCAGTCTTGAAACTGAAACTCAGGTCGAGCTTCCATTGCTCCATTTCAGTAGTTGACGTCCCAGCGTAGGCAACCGCGCGACAGCTGTGCAAGCAGTGTTGCCTACCTTGTACCTGGGTTTTAGACTATTACATATTTTGCGTTATCCAAAGTACCCCGATTTGAATCGAGTTCAGAGTTGTCGCATTTTCAGACATTGTCTTTTTTGATTGTTGGTAGGATATTATTCCGTCTCATCCCCATAGGATGTGTTCGACCCTCTGTAAAAACTATATCCAATGAAAATAATTTTGTTATCAATTCAGCAAATTATATAACCTCAACTTTCCATTATTTCTGATCAGTTTCATTGTACCAACATGCAAATTTTTCTTTCAAATATTTTTGCAAATTCTTTAAATTTAAATTTCTCAGGAGTTCCCAGACCGCAAATTCGTTACTACACGTTGCTAATCGGCTGTTAAATACTGGCACCTAGGTTTTTTCCCTTAATTCCCGACTTTTAAATCTACTTCACAGGTTATCAAATTTGTGGCAACCACTTTATGTGCCAAACATAACTCTTATTTCCATGTTCGTAGAACAAATAATTGTAAGAAAACTTCGGAGGTTTTTCGTTTGATTTGGATCTTGTTGAAAGGGCTGCTTGCGTGGTCAGTGGACAGTCCAAGGTTTTCTTTTGAGCGCGACCCCGCCTCGGCACTCGACCACAAGTGTAGGAAGTCGTCAACGAATTTGACACTTCTTCGTTTGATTTGTGTATTCAAAATGGGCGAGTGGGCATCCTTAAGGGGCGTGGCCTGACCAGCAACGTCTGCGAACCGCCCCCCAGCAATGACAGTCTCATATCCTCACATCACTTCCTCGGAAGTTAGTCGCTCCTTAGTTCCCGCAAAGTCCCGTCCTATGGGTAAGCAACCCCTAAAAAAAGTTGTTAATTTTTAGTGACACCCTGGGCTCTTGTATCTTTTGAAGCTTGCATTTCATATTTGTTCCTCCAAAGTGATAGAAGCAAGACAAAGAGCACCTCAGCTAAGCCCTAGGCGGCTTGTGCTTCGCTCTGCTGTTATCAGCGGCGCATGAACTGCTTAAAGCGGTGATTGCTAGGTTAGGTAAAGCTAGGTTACGTGGCTTGTGCCCCGTTCAGCTTAGCGGTAAAAGGTGGAGCCCTACTTGTAGACTAACCTTTAAGATGTATTGTATTTTGACCGTGTCTGTTGTGGGTTCGCAGGTCGCAGTTTGGCTTCAAGCGCAATTTGCCTCGTGTGCGGAGACCGCGCTTATGGAAAACATTACGGCGTCTTCTGCTGCGATGGATGTTCATGTTTCTTCAAACGCAGCGTGCGCCATCGTTCCGTGTACTCCTGTATAGGTTGGTTTACCTCCCGGCTACTCCGTGAAGGGTTGGCGATGACTTCCCCAATTTTCGAAACGATGTTATTTATTTTATTTCATTTCATTTTTTTTGTATTGTTGTATTTTATTTCTTTTTATTTCATTTCTTTTTATTTTATTTTGATTGTGCATCCAAAGAAGGAAATGTTAAATATTAAAAGGTTTACATTAGGACACTAACCTCAACGGAGCAAGACGCTTTCTCAAAGAGGTTGTAAAAATAAAACATACCATTTTATTTGAATTTTTTTAATTCTCTATACAGCTTACGCTCTGTCCAGAGGGGCTCTTAGGTTTAACAATGGCGTGACAGTGCCCAAGCTTTCCGTTCCTCTAACTTAGCAGAGCGCAGAAAGAAAAATACCAAAAATGCTACCAACTTACAAAAAAAATAATAATATTAGCGCAGCAAAAAAAAATCTTTTAAAAAAATATTTATTTATTTGATGTGAGGAAAGCTATTTGCGCTTTTATAGTGCGGAAGTGAATATTAGATATACTGTATAACTCCTTTTTTTTTTCTATCCTCAGCTGGTCTTGGAAAATGCACCGTTGATAAAGCCCGACGGAACTGGTGCCCAGCTTGCAGACTCCAGAAGTGTCTGCGAGTTCGTATGGATGTCACGGGTAAGTTTCCATGGGCTTCCTTTTTAACCATCGATTTATTTCTGAAAGAAATAAAAACATTCTCCGTTTCACTTTGAGGAAAAAAAAACTAATTTGTGGCGCTGCAGCTGTTCAGCAGGAGCGCGGTCCCCGCAAAGCGAAAATGCGTTTCGACTCGAACGCCGAGCGACCGGAAAAGGTGACGAGCGAAAATTCAAGTGGATTCGAGCCTCTTCGCCACCCTTCGGGCCACCTGCCGAAGCACAACTTGCCCTCCACTGAGTGGGGTGCTTTCACTCGGGTCAGCCGGAAACACCCGAGCCTGGAGTCAGCTGTGGGTTCGTAGATAACAGTTACCCCGCACCTTAGCAGTACACGATCAAGTCAAAAAGTTGTAGCAGAAAATCGATTATTCCAGTCGAGAAACCATGGAACTCAGAAAGCGCTTATTATAAAAGCCATTAATTCGGAATGTGGGAATCGGAAAAATCCAACTCGCAGAAGAACGGATTCAAGTTTGACGATTTTATGCTCATCAGTTGGTGAGCTTCAAGAAGAATCTTGTCTAAAAAGAATTATTAAGTTTCAGAACACCGATAACTCGATTTTTATAGTTCGTTAATCGGTCAGCTACGAGAAAATGAAAAACTGCGCGCTCCAGTTTTGCGATTTAAACGCTTTTGATTTCCTTGTCTCTAAGTAGTTGTGGGGATCGCGATTCCCAAATTGAGTTGTTCTTGCCTAGAGTTGCCAAAGTAGAGGAAAAAAATCCCTCAAGAATGACTATTTTCGTGGTTGTAGCTGTTTTTTGCAGCTTAAGTCTAAGACTTCGTTTTTACCCCGTTTAGTTCAGCAGTAAAATTTTATGATAACGAAGTTCAGGATCTTCATCTTTTATTCCTAAAACAGCTTTATTCTGTTTTTAACCAGATGACTCATCGCTGATCACATGGCGTCGACTAGTTGAACTTTGGCGGGAACTTCAACCCGATTACATCGAAAGAGCCATCTTAGCGGAGCTTCTAGCTGTATCTTCCGGTAAGCGAATCACGCCCCCCTCGATTATTTCCGCCCAAATAGAGTAATCCGTTATTCCGGAAGTTTGCATTTTCCACCTTTCGCCGCCGAACCAAATTCATTGAAACTCGAAGTAATTTACGCATCAGTAAGAAAATTTAGCGAGAGAGCTCTTCCACGTTTGAGAACTTTCCTTTTCCCCATTCTTTTCTAGTACCGGTACCTTACGATGTCTACGACGGCATTGTTCTTTTAACAGACTGTACCTCAGAGCCAGGAGCTCGCGCATACCTGGGTGCCTGGCAAGCTCACCTCTTGGCAGCTTTGCATTTCCACGGAGCTGGAAACTCCTCAACCCACTCGACGCGCAGTGCGTGCTTGGCGCTTTTCATCTTACCGACCCTGGCTTCCATGCCTGCGTTTTTGCGCTGGTCGTTTTTCCACATACCGGACTTATCTCAACCTACTCATATTTTTCCGAACGTGTGGAGCGATTGATTTTCGGATCCCAAAATTTACCACCGTCTGATAAAATTTTCCTTTTCTTCTCTAGATTTTTTTTTTCCTTTCCTCTGTCTGAAAATAACCCTCTTTTAGAGACGTTTTGTGACTTAGAGGGAGATGCAAGTTTGATATTATGACAACTCGATTACGGAGATCTATCATCTGATTTTTTTGGCTGGCCAGCAGCCTTCGCATTAAAGATATTTAGATGCTCGCTTGATGATCAGCTGAACAGAGATTTGCTACAAAGGAGACAGGTGTCGCTGTAAGCTGCTTTGACGCAATCGCTTATTTTAGACTTAACGATTAGGCGATCATACAATCACCTAATCGATTACAGCAATTGATGGGTCGCAAATCCGCAGAAAATATAGCTCATAACCTTCCATCTCGAAAAGCAGGTGATCTTAAAAGAGTTCAGATTCAATGGTGTCGCATTTTATTTAATGACGCGCACTTTTTTCCTTTCGTGGATGAATCAGTCTATAATGCTTAAGTAAATATTGTTTTCCGCAATTGTTTTATTTCTTAAAATACAAGCGGACTATTTTGAGTGGTTTTTGTTTTTCTTATGAACTGCTGCTGGAACGGTTCTTGCGGCGCATTGCTCGTCTCATTCTTTCCTGTTGTTCTCTCCTCTTTCTCTCCTCCTTTCTACGTTCCTCTGAAATAGAAAGAAAAATCGGAAGTTGAAGTGAAATCTGGTACTGTAACCTTTAAACTCTGATTAAACTTTTAAGAAAAAGAAGCAAAGATGTAATAGCATACTTGTATGAGGTGTAATAGTAAACTTGTGGTGTTCTACTGAAAGCTTACCTTCCTTCCTTCTCCTCTCTTCCTGTTCCTTCCTCTTTCTTTCTCTTTCTTCCCTCCTCCTTTTCTCTTCTTCTTCTCTCTTCTTCTTTTCCTCTTCTTGCTTCTTCTTTCTCCTTTCAGCTTCTTCCTGCTTCTTCTTTTCTCTTTCTTCCCTCTCCTTCTCTCTCTCTTCTTCCTTCCTCTTTCTTTCCTCCTCTTCTCTCTTCTTCCTGTCTTCTTCTTCCTGGTTTGCGTCTTCTTCCTCTTCCTGGTTTACGTCTTCTTCGTCTTCAGCAGGGACTTCTTCGTCTTCAGCAGGGACTTCTTCGTCCTCGTCCTTGTTGCGGGAATCTGAAAAAAAAAAGAATCCTCAGGATTTAAGAGAAACCAGCCAGTTTTGTTTAAAACTTAACCCACTACCACCCAACAATGTCGTTCGGAAACAGAAAAAAATATTTTAGAGAATCTTTTCAGTTCAGTATTGATACAATCCAAAAAATATCACCCCTCTGGAAACCTAAAATTTAATTATTCAGGCATTTCCCAAAGCATGAAATTGCGTATTTTAATTTAAAAAATCCTTTTAATTTCTCTTATCTCACTCCAAATACTTTGGGCTGTTATGGGTTAAACGAATATTAAATTTTGAACACAATTTTTGACGAATTTTTGTGAAAGGAAAACAACTTTGATGTTACATAAGTCACTGTTGACTAGCGTGACGCAAATGCTGCCATCGTAATGCCTCGGAAAACATACAACGAAGACCTTAGTCCTACTTTATTCTAGTTTACGTAAAACGATTTGGGTGCCTTATCAACTATCGGAAAGAAACGGGAAAACGGAATAAGTTAGGTCTATTATTACAGAGCCGTCCTTGAAGGTCTCCCCCAGGTCTCCTCATTGTGGTCAAACTAGTACCGAAGTGTCAACAGGATGACTCATGGCCCCCTCGAAAGATCCTAAAACCGCCCCGCGGTGTCAGTTTGTCCCCAAGTTGAGCCCGACTCGGCTTACTTCCTCAAATCGACAGCTTGAGTGTCCTTAATGCTTTACCCTTTGATCTGCGCTTGCGTTTCTTTTTTTCGTCGCTGTCCGAGCTGTCAGAGTCGGAGTCGGAGTCGGAACTGGAATCCGAAGATTTGCGACGGTCGTCTTCTTCTTCTTCCTCTTCTTCTGCTAAGTAGTCGTCATTCTGGGGATCTTCCTCATCGTATGCGTCATTGTCTTCAGGGTTCTCGTCTTCAGGGTTGGCGGCCTCGGTAGACTTAGTAGGTTCTACAGGTGTACTGACATCTGCAAGCGTTAGTTTAATAAATCCTCAAAACAATAAAAATTTGCGTTTTAACAGCTCTCTAGTATTAGATACTGTATAGATACTGGCACTTTCCTGCTTATTGGATAGATGGATCGGAAATGTTTACAGTCTTTAATTATTCTATTTTTCAAAGAGGAATTATCGATGGGGTACTTGACCAATTTTTATCGAGATAGATATCAGGAAGAGCTAAAAAAATGAAGAAGAAAAGTCAAAAGCAGATACAATCAGCCGATCAACTGGAAATCGAGTTTAAAGTTGACCGTGAAGAATCCTTGAAATTCGGCAAAATTTACGGATTCTGTGACATCACAGGCAACTTTCTGTTCGATTTCCGGGCGACTAGTGGTGCTATGGGCTTTTCTTCGTCGTTTTTTGAGCTCTTTATCATGGCTATCTCGGTGAAAAATTGTCAAGTACCCCAAAATTAGTCCTTTTTGAAAGAATCGTTTGATTTGCTAAAAATACTTTTTAGTGGTAGTTATTTTAATCGATTAATAGCTATCAGAAAGCTACTCTGTTCTAAAATCTAATAAAAAGAAAAAACAGACTAGCTTATGTAATAAATTTACCTTTGCTGCGTTTATTTGAAGGGTCGGCTGCAAGCACGGCGGTTCCGCAGAGGAGAAGAGCTAACAGAATAAGCTTCATCTTCGGTCAAGATCGTTCAGACTTACTTCACGACACTGATGGCTTGTGTGTATAGCCAAAACCATTTATATACCGCTGATTGACAAACGACAGTCCCGGTACAGTCCGGAAAAGGTAGACTAACAAAGGTATTCGCTAGGATGCAATACCCGAAGTACAAAAGACTGCTTTGTGATAGATACAGTTTTTGGTCGAACTGTGACCTTGATTCCAAGTAAACGAAAGACGCACGTAAATGGGGTCTCTATTAAACAAAGCTGTGATGAAACACTCGCGATCATGTGGCAATTAACAGGTGCTGGGCTCGTGACTTCTCCCCGTCAATCGCACCGTAAATTCAAAAAGGTTTTGTTTCGACCTTGCTAGTTCCACCTTTGGTCGCAAATCTGAGCGAAGGGACAGTAGTTGGAGGCACAGGGTATACAAACCTGTCATCGTTAAGTCTCGCACCGCTTATCTATGTCAAGTGTCGCGTGGCTTGTACGAGTATTTCTCCGCTCGGCTTGCTGACAAAAATCGGAACACAAGAGGTAAAAAAACGAAGGTTAATTTTTTTTGATGTTTCGCAAACTGTTCGCATGTTTGGCCTCAAGTAATTTGTGAGGTAAAAGCCCGTTTCTCATGAATCATTTCTGACAAAAGCGCTGTTTTTGAAATTTAAAAAAAAATGGTTTTACAATTGTGCAACAAGGCATTCCGCATCAAGTGGAACAGCTGTAGTGTTGCCATAAAGAGTTTTGTGAAAAAAATCTGCTTTAATGTTTTTCATACAGAACACGGCCTTGTAGCCACTGAAATAATAAAGTAGTTTTCAAGTGTCACGTGAACCGAAGTAATTGCTTCATGAAACCTTTATTCTGTTATTTCTTTCCTAACTGTAGTTATTTGGGATTTTGAATAGTTGGGATTTGGATGAAAACTTAAGTTTTGCAAATGAAAAAAATACACCAGTCGCTTATTAATTTTTAAAACGATAATGTTTTACTTTTGTTAGAAGACCTTACTTCACACATGTATCGTACATGAGAGACATCTCTCGTACACAGCGAACTCCCAATTAAAACCTTTTTTTATTTCGCACTTTGAAATAAATGGAGCAATTTTTTTCTTATCTATAACACGTTTCCCTTGATTACTAAAATAAACACTTCACAACAAAATAGATAAACACTTTATACCCTTGCAAAAAGGTTCTGATCAGGCCTGATCAGTGGCTGATTAAGAACTGATCAGTATCCGATAACGTGATCAGTTACTGATCAGTCACTGATCAGGTGGGTGTCTTTTTCGCATGGGAATTGACCTTCATTATTACTTCTCCTCAGGATCTTGGGATTTGTCCTGGTTAACTATGAAAAATTAAACTCAAAGTGTATAAACAAGTGTTTGATGTTACAGGCGAAAATGATTGAGGCAGAAGAGAAATGGAAGAATTGATGAAACCAATGTCTATCCGAAATAATAAAAAACCAACGCCATCAATATTCAACGAGTCTGGAATCAGCTGTCGAGATATTTTCTCTTAGTGAGTTTCCAAGAACTCACTCAGAACAAGAGTTCGAAGTCTGGCAATACCGCGATACCTGATTTAAAAAAGGGGTAAATAAAGACAAATCAGTCGTTCCGTTGTTCGTGGGGGTAGTATTTGCGGTTTTTAAAGCAACAAAAATGTTTTTTAACTACAATAGCAGTTTCTTGTCCTGATTCGGACAAATTTTAACTCACGATGTTCACATTAATGTAAATTACTTTGACAGTCTCGCTGTTTAACGGTAGTTGGCAGGGAGCGCTTATTAAAAATTAGTATCCTGACTCCTTGTTCACAATATCTTGCAGTTTGCTACGAAGAATTTTGTTGTTTGCGTTTCGTGGGATGCTTTCCACAAATCTGACCCCTCCTCGAAGTTTCTTCGAATCATGGAGATTCACTGTAAACAAAAGTACATCATTTTGATTTTTTTCAGTGTACCCCCGACCTTCGCTTGCTTAGTTTTCTTAATTAAACATTGTTGCTTTCACAGATTGCATTTTCTACTTCTTTTGTTCCACCATAGTAACAATTTTAATTTTACCCCGCTGTGCTACACAAGATCGGAAAAACCCAAACTTTTAAATTTACTCTTTGAATTTGATCTAAGAGCGATTTTGCTCGTACGTTTGTCTAGGTGATCCAAAATATCTTGCTCCTTGATATTTGAATTTGGCGCTTTGACAACAAAAGCCGTGGGAACTTCGCCGATGGTGACATCGACTCTTTTGCCAACGACCACGGCTTCTTGGACGGATGGAATCAGCCTTATGTAAGTCTCAATCTCCTGGGGTGTGACCTATATAAAAACAACTTATAAATATATCGACAAAGATGTGGAATGCACGCAGATATTCATACCTACTTGAAAAGTTTTGTATTTGAACATCTCTTTTATTCTTCCGAGAGCGAAATAGTATCCATCGTCGTCGAAGTAAAACAAATCCCCCGTTTTGTACCAACCGTCTTCGTAAGACGCCTTTGTCGCTTCCGGATCGTTCCAGTAGGTGGCGCAACCTCCGAGAATTAGTAGCTCTCCTGGTCGGTTCGGTTCTGCTATCTCCTCTCTGGTATCGGGGTCTACCAGCTGCGAACGACAAAATACAAATATGTACGTTTGCATCTTATACCCCTTGTATTCCACCCTGACACCCTCTTTCGTAATTTTTAGCTTCAAGTACATTCAACCCCCAATGAGAAATGGATGCTTGAATCGTCGAAGCCAGGTTGATGAAATTACGTCGAAATTCTTGAATTTTCGACCAACTCTTTTTAGACTGCTTTAAAGAGTGATTCCTCGAGAGAACTGTCTTTTTTTTTACTATACAAGGGAAGTCACAAGGTCCTATGCCATTTCGACTTCGAAACGACGTCAGAGCGATAAGTTAGTCGAAATTTGGTTGTTTTTTTTTGGAAATTTTCGTCGATTTCGATTTTTTTTTACCTCCGCTTCGACGTCGAATTGACCTACGATTCTCAGAGGGCCACGTTGTTTAGGTTAATTAAGGGTAGATCAGGTGTCTTGTTCTTCGTTCAGCTGTCACTCCGCTGGTAACCTCTCGGGTAAGGTTTATTAATATTAGGTAAACTTTGTAAGGTTCAGTTCCCTTGTTCCGCCCGGCTCGGCTAGGCTCGGCCATGCAAGGTGAAACCTTACAGGTAGAGAGAGCGACCTCCCAAATTTATCCCTTTTTAATAGGCGTACCTTAACCTTCCTCCGCGGCTTTCCCACGGATCCTGGCACGGGGGGTGCACGGAAATCTATTTGGAAAGGAACTCCGGCCTCCGTGGAACCGTACTCGTGGTAGATTGCTACTCCGAGCTTCTCCTGGAGATGTTTGTGTATCTCAGGCCGTAGAATGTCACTTACGCACTCAATAACTCTCAGAGATGATATGTCCCATTTGCCTGGGTTTCGTTCGAGCAGCTCTTGAAGGCATGCTACTTTGTCTGGGTGCGCATAGTTCCAAACTGTTGGCTGTAAAAACATTCATTCTAAAATTACAATTAGTGTTGAAAACACGGGCTCAAACGGCACATCCTGAAATTAAAAATTATATTATATAAATAATTAACTTAAGATTGCCCGCTGAATGCATAATTTTTTTTTTAATCGGAAATCTTAAAAAAAAATCGCGAATCAGTATTTTTTGAAACCGATAAATTATTTATTTAGGTACGGATATGGTGGCATTTTTACCTTAAGTATATTTTAAATAAATTGATATTTTCGTCTTTGAACAATTTTTTACCAAGGATCAACCGCAACTCTCACAGAAAATACTTCTATGAGCAAAAATGTTTTACTTCACAGTGACTAATTTTTTTTTCGGTCTAGAATATCGTTCTTATTTCAAGAATATTTTATTCTTGAATAATTAAGAACTGAAACATTCTTGGTTTAAGTAAACTCTACGAAAGAAAATTACTTTTGATCTTGCTTTAAAATATTGTATTAAATCAAGTATTATAATCTTCCTCACAGGAATCTTTGCCGTGAGAAACCTACTGAGATGAATTTGGTAAACCTTGCTCCTGTGTATCTCAGTCCCTGTAAGATGTACAGTGGGTCACAAAAGTCATGACCCCTGCTTTCATAAGAAATACATGTGGCCCACTGTACGACTGTTCTATCGAAGGGATGTCCCATTCAGGGCGTTCCCACTCACGGCATTTCAAAGTTATCACAACGCTTTGCCAGCTCACCTTGTATTTGTGGATAGCGTCCGCTATACTCTGGAAATCCAGTTTATCGACGAAAATCCTCGTCCGATTGTAGAAGAAAGAAGTAAACAAAGCCGCCCACCACGTGCCGAAATTCGGTTGATTGACGTAAAAGAACGGCCCATCCTGAATTTGAAGAGCACTGCAAAACCCAGATTTCATAAACTGCCGCTTTAAGGGTATTCCAGCGTTTCCGACTAGTCAAGTTCATCAAAAAATTCAGAACGCATGATCTGAAAATTGAGAAAATTATCGCTTTTGACAAGCATTTATCCGAGCTCTTCTTCGTATCTTAATACTAAAAGTTTATTTCTTACGTTAACAAATCATTTAAGTTGCTGATTTGACCCTTTTTTACAAAATGCAGCTGTTTTTAAGGTTTTTAAAAATAACGAAACGGTGGATTGTCGTCAAACTTGTCTAAATTGTTTCTAAATTCCAATCTCTACTGGAAATAGTTTTTTCGCTCCTCATCTAATCTCAATCAATCATAATTCACCAGATTGAGCGCCATTTTTCAGAGCTGCCACAAGAGCCCATGTATTTTTCCCAACTTTGGAATCTAGCTTCGTGAAAAGGAAACGGTCAAATTTTCTTGGACTTCGCCTTACGATAGACGTACTCATTTTGAACTAATTCTAAAAATATCAAGTCCTATCTAATTTTAGCCCATTGCGCTGGAATATCCTTTAAAGTCTTAAAAATGCTTTATGATCCGTAAATTTTGAAGGTTCTATTTTCGACTTTTGCATTCCACTGTCGGCCAAACTGAGTGGAGTGAGACAAAAGCCACATGTCTTGAGACTGAAAGCGCCTCAGAATTCACTGTTTACCTTACTGAATATGTCGACTTAATAAAACCGTAATAATCTGTTCTTGCAACAGCTTTCTGGGGACCCGTTGTGCCGCTGGAGAATAAGCAGACACAGATGTGTGTCTCAGGGTCTTCGACCTTGAAAGGTTCGAAGGTATCGACGTCGGTTTGACATCCTCTTGAGACGGCATTATTATAAAACTCCAAAAGGTCGTAAATTTTAGGTTTGTAGTTAAGGTCTAAATCAGATATCGCTTCTTCCACAGCAGATCTTTTTGCTTGCGTTGTCAGTATTAGTTTGGGATGCGTTAGGATGAAATTCGATCGGAGTTCCACTGTAAACAAAAGGCAACGGGTTTTCAAGTCAGAGCCGCTCGAACTCATATCTTGGTTTTTTAAGATTCCATTTCTTACTGCGTGTTCTTTCCTCCTTTTGGAGATAACATAATATAGCGCTGGTTAAAAGTATTTTAAGTTAGGTTAACCTGGGTTAGGTTACTGTATATAAGATTAACCCATATTAAATGCCTGGAGGTTAGCTGCGGCTCTGCTTCGTGAAAAAATTTGAAAAAATGGAACATGAGAAGTTGTAAGTGCATTTTAAAGAAGTGACTATTTACACGCTGTCCCATTTAAAATGTATTAGGTTGGTTTCCGTGCGTTCAAGTCACCTCCCATTTAAAATACATTTGGTTGGTTTCAAGTCTCGCTTGTATTAACATAGGCGCGCTAATAGAACTGTCCAACTTTTGAATGAAATATTTCTTTACTGACTTGCATTTAGTTCAGCCAATGACGGAACTAGAACTGCTCCAGCCATGACACATCCAAGAACTGTCGGGAACAGTTCTTGAGAATTTCTTGAGACGGTGGCCACGAAGTCTCCACTGTTTAAGCCCATCTCCTTACTGCCGACCGCCACGTAAACGCTCTTTGTGTATAGTTCCTTGTACGACATCGTTGATCCATCATCTGCAAAAATCTACGAAATCCCGTCGTTAAGTCGAAGTTTTGAAAGCCTTAAGATTCACGAACAGGTGGGACTCTATACCTGCCCGAAACACTATTTTAATTGTTTCAGCGGTTGTCTACCTACAAGGGGTTTTCATATTCAAGTTGCAAAAAAATTTATCGAACAAGTTTGCTTTATACGGCGCACGGTAAACAAAAAGAAGTAAAGTTAAGGCGAAAAAAATGCCTCAGAATTTACCTCCTTGCTATCTTTCCCTTTTTTTTCTCCTTTTTTTTCTTTGATCCAAGGCGTTTCCACCTCGCCCCTTTTTTTTGCACGTTTTTCCTTTCCTGCCGCCAAGCGAACGAGCAATGCTTTTCCATTTCAGGCTGTCATATCCTAACATGCTCTCATCTTCAACTGATCGAAAATCTGCAGTGTCGCAGCATTGATTTCTGGTGTCAGCTATAGTAAAATTCTTTTGAATGTAGGCCTTTTTTTGTCATTTTTTTTTAAATTTTGTTTATTATTGTTGACTTTTTTTTGGTTTGCCAGTAATTTTTTTTGTAAGCACCGAGCTTTTTTTTAAAAAAAAAAAGAAGAGAAAAAGGTAAACTCCTTTTTATTTATCTATTTTATTTTATTGTTTTCATTAATTTTTTTACAATTTTTCTTAGGTTCAACGTTGATTTTTTTTCTTTATATTGTTCTTTAAATTATTTAAACAAACGTTAAGAATTTATCCGACTGTCACAGAGTATTCTGGTTTGAGAATCAACTTTGAAAATCGATATTGTCTCCTGAAAATCTTGAGAGGAGGGCGCCCGCCTCTCAAGCTGAAAATCTACTAAAATTCAAAGTCACCACCTGAACGTGTAATTGCATTCCTAACCATGACATTGATTTTCGCCAAGTCATCGTTCGAAGCAAGCAATAATATGTCGAAGCAATTTAAATGATCAAAGAAAACTTCCAACCGAAGCACTTGTTCGTTGATTTCAAAACGTCGTCAAACATTTCTACCTACCTGTGCAGTTTGGTTCCCGCTTGAAGCATTTTTGCGTAGATGTTGCAGTGAAAATTCCCCTATAGACATCTTAGGGATGTCTTGAATCCCATTGTTATCCATTCTACAAGGTAACATCACTCTCTCGACTCAATTCGTACTCGCGGTAAAATTTTCCTCCATACCTCTTTGATGAATATTCTCTTTACCCGTATTTAAATACGCGATTTTAAGCGGGAGTTTTTCAAATTTCGTCACTGGTGTCAATGCATAGCTGCACGCGACTGCAGTACGAGACGCACTGGAAGCTGACCATGACACGAAGTTCCGTGGTTAGGTAACTCGAGCGCAGGTGTTACCTAACCCCTAGTCGCATCTCCTCCTCTTCCTATATCGATTACTTTAAAAAGACTACTGAGTGCATGGTTCTGTTTTCAGGTTTCGAGGTCCCCTTAGTCGGACACTGACCATCAGCTGGGTACATACACAAGATTGATGAAACCTTACCCGAAAATTCAGGTTTAAACGTTCAAAGGTTGGTACTGCTCTGAGGGAAGGGGTAGTCTTAAATCGATCAGTGGCACCCTGAAAGTGAGTGACTTATAATTTCATTTGACGTATTTTTGCGTCGATGTTGCTGTAAGGCGTGCTGTTGACATTTTACGTAATGAAATGTTTTTTGTTTTTTTTTTGAAATTATTATTTTCGAAGACATTCCGAATTTACCCAAATTTGTTTACGTATGATTTTTTTCTCATTATTTTGTAACTATTTATAGTGTATAGATAAAAATCTTCCTCGTTTAATTGATGTTTTTGTAATAATTTGTGAGAATTTTTTTAAGGTATCGCGTTTTTTTTTTTAATGAAACACGAGTAGGAACTTCCGCGTTTATTATGTAGGCTAGTTCTATTCGCATGCCCATGTTAATATAAGGGAGACTTGAACGCACGACCAACCCAATACATTGGGGCAGCGCGTGAATAGTCGCCTCGTAAAATGTAAAATATAGCCGGGAGAAAAAGTAAATGAGGCTAGTAAAAAAATACTGTCGTTATAAGTAGGTTTTCATTTTATTGAATCTTAATTAGAATTATGGAGAAAGACTTCTCCATAGTGAAAAGTACTTACATATACTGTCTCTCGGTTGCGCTGGTGATCTGTACTAATTGTTCTCTGTTGCTAACGGCTAACACACTGTGTCATTTTGAGACATGTTGCTCTTCAAACCTCAAAACCGCACTAATTTTTTCAATGGTAGAAAATGTGCACTCTAAACCTAATCAAGATACGTCTTATTGTGCTTGCGTGACAGCTGAGTTGAGACAGTTTACTTTAAACGAAAATTACTCTGCGCTAAATTATTATAGAAATACTAAACGACAAATTTATTGGCCTATTCTTAAAAATTCGCTCATCGCGAATTTGTTTCGGTGCTATTTATTGACCATTTCATGTAAGCGTCGTCTTATTATTTTATTGTTGGCGTTCCTGGGCATACTGTCTATAAAAATGACTCCTCCTCGAAGCTGCTTTGAATCGTGCAAGTTCACTGAAAAAAAAAGTTTCTTTGATTATACAAAATTGTTTCTGAGACAAAGCTTTGAATTTTTTAGGACGACGGAAAATACTTTGTCGTTTATTTTGTCTGATGAAGTACTTACAATTTTCATAATAATCCAGTATGTCCTTCTCACTAATGTTTGAATTTGGTTCCTGGACTACAACAGCTGTGGCAACTTCTCCCACAAAGTCAACCTTTTTACCCACGACAACCACCTCGGAAACTCCCGAGATTCGCCGAATGTAGCGCTCGAGCTCTTGCGGTGCAATCTGTAATAACATACATTATAAGCTTCCGCAATTTCACTGTGGTTGGTTAATGATAACTTCTTACCTGGAACGATTTGTATTTGAACATTTCCTTTAACCTCGCGACTGCAAAGTAGTAACCGTCTTCGTTGAAGTAAAACAGATCCCCTGTTTTGTACCAGCCGTCTTCGTACGCTTTTTTAGTAGCTTCGGGGTTATTTAGGTAGATAGCGCAACCTCCGTATATCAACAGCTCGCCCGGACGATTTGGTTCTTGGATTTCTTCTCTTGTATCCGGATCTACTAGCTGCAGAAACGAATTAATACTGTCAGTACCAGTAATAAATATTTTAAAATATGCTCGTCCAAAGAATAATTGTCCGCTGAAATTTTGATAGCGCCCTCAAAAAGAGGTGTGGCTCATTGTGCCTATACCAGTAAACCTGTCTCATCAACTACTGTTTCCGAACGGCATCGCTGTGCGGTAGTGGGTTAATATCAACCTGTCGTTTCGTTCCCGGAGATCATGTCCTTAATTGTTTCAACGTGAAGACAATACCTCGATAATGATGGAATGATTAAGTTTTTGACTCTTATTCTTGGTTTCAGAATACTTTTTTCTTACTTTCAGTGTTCGCTGAGGTTTCCCGACGGAGCCGAAGACCGGCGGTGACCGGAAGTCCGTTTTGAAGGGAACGCCGGCCTCAGTCGAAGCATATTCGTGATAAATCGGAATTCCGAGCTTCTCCTGAAGAAAGCGGTGAGTTTCGGGGCGAAGTATGTCGCTTACGCACTCGATGATTTTCAAAGAGGAAATGTCCCATTTGCCAGGGTTTCTTTCGAGCAGGTGTTGCAGGCTAGAAATTTTGTCAGGGTGTGCGTAATTCCATACAGTTGGCTGGAGAAGAAAAGAAAAACAGTGAATTACGCACAGAAAAATGCAAGTACTGTCAGTGCCAAAAGTATTGCTCCGTCTCATATGTTTCACAACTCACTTGAAAACGAAAAGAGATTCGACCAAAAAGCATTCCACTTAGCCGATAGAGCAAATATATATCGAATTCATTTCGCGGATCTGAAATCCAAGTTATGAAGGTTCGAAAAAATGAGAGACGGCAATACCTTTGCCACTGATTTTACAAGCGGGTAAATTATGCTATTCAGATTACAACACGAAGTTTTATCGCGCTTGCCATTAAAATGATTGCTATTGTTTTGCATTAGTACTATTGATTTGAAAGATTTTCTGATTTTTGCGTTCCTCCTGTTTTCGATCGTTCATTACTCGAGAAAGAAGAACAATTGCGTACGTTAGGTTAAACTAGGTCACGCCCCTCGCGCCTGACTCCGGCTTATCAACGTAGAACATACTAATTTCACCTTTCAAATTTACAATATCGGGGGTTGGGAGTGATTGATTGCTTTGCGAATAGGTTCCTCATCGGCTGAATTACGAGCCCCATGAGAGGTCCTCTCATGGAGCTCCTGAGGATTTTCTGAGAAGTGATGCTATTTACCCGACATGAATTAATGAAGGGATACTTGAATGCATGTAAACCAACGTAAAGCATTTTAAATGGGAGGTGACTTGAACGCTCGAAAATCAACGAAATATATTTTATTTAGGGTAGGCGTGCGAATAGCCACTTCGTTTAAGATAACCGTGAGTCCTTATACCTTGTATTTATGGATGGCGTTAAGTAAAAGTTCGTCATCCAGTGTATAGAAGAAAATCCTTGTTCGATTGTAAAGTAAAGACGTAAGTAATCCGTTCCACCAGGTGCCGAAGTACGGCTGACTGATGAACACCACCGGCCCATCCTGAACCTGTAAAGGACTGTATAAAAAGAAAGAATAAAAAAGAAAATATTAGTGGTAGGGAATTAACAATAAGTCATACCGATTACTTTTCCGGGAAAAAATAGCGAATTGACAAAATTGGAACGCTGTAAATTTTGAGGTTCATTCTCAACCTCTCGTGTTCCACCTTTGGTCACCAGGTCGAGAGAACCGAAACCTCAAGTAACCTTATCAAGGTTAACCCTTTGCGTAGTGCTGTTATTAGCACTGTCGCATACAAGTAAGAAAATCCAGGCAGTTGAACGAGCGGAGAGGCATTGCGGCGCGATACAACTGTACAATCCTAACTATAAGTAAACGGGTCAAGGCTTGGTGACGTTAGGAAGGATTCCTAAGGATGCCTTAATGACAAAAGATTTAACATGAGAGGAATGCAACCTTAACCCACTACCGCCCAGCGATGCCGTTCGGCAGCAGAAAAATTTATTTTAGAGGATCTTTTCAATTCAGTTTTGTCACAATTTAAAAAATATCACCTCTCTGGAAACCTTAAATTTAATGATAAAGGCATTTTTCATAGCTTGAAATTTCGTATTTCTATGAGAAAAATCCTTCCAATTTCTCTTAAGCTAAATTTCACGCCATACTTTGGGCTGTTGAGGGTTAAAATATAATGTGCTTAATTGTTCATATAAGAGAACGCGGATGTCGCTTACCTCACTGAGTACGCTGATTTTATAAATCCATAATAATCAGTTCTAGCGACGGCTTTTTGAGGTCCAGTGGTGCCACTCGAAAATATACACACGCAAACGTGTGTTTTAGGGTCGGCGATTTTGATAGGCTGGTAAGTGTCCAGGTCGGTACCCGAACCTCTCAAAATGGCCTCTCGGAAAAACTCTTGTATGTCGTAAATTTTGGGTTGAGGGTTCACCTCCAAGCTTTTAACTGCTTCTTCGACAACGTCGCGATTGCATTGCAGTGAAATCACTATGTTTGGGCTCGTTATCATGAAGTTCGATCGTAGCTCATCTGGAAACGGAATCGGATTTCAGAGATCTCTTCTGATTTTTTTTAACCTGTTCGTAGATAATTCACTGTGATTTTCAAATCCGCAGCCGGATAGGTCAAAGATATTTAACCATGGAGGATTTTTTTTCCTCCATGGTTTAACTTCAAACTGTCGCTGAGCTTGACATGGCTTGATCCCTGGCTTACAAGGGAAGTACCACAACTGTCCGCCCCAGCTGTTCTTGAAATTTTCAGGACTGCAAGATAGCGGTATGGGTAGATATCCAAGACCCAATATTGCTGCCGAAATTCATTTTTACTTAAAATAGCGTTCAATTTTGAACAATTTTTTTTTCGATATAATTTAAAACTAATAATTATTCGTCGTAGAACACCTAAAAGTAGCGTCCAAGGCTAAAGTTTCGAGCAATATTTCCAGCCGTTTCCAAAGTATTGGCAATTTTTCGTGTTTTTACTTTTTTTTCAAATTTTAACGCAGTTTTTATGGTAGGAAAAATGCATTCTGGCAGCAAGTTCTAGGCTTGGGTATCTTTTCATACAACTATCTTAAAGTTCTGAAAGTTATTTCAATAAAATCGGAGGTGGCTTGTCAAGGTACTTTCCTTGTTAGCTTGTTGCAGTGAGGTGTAGCCACAGCTGAAGCTAGTGAATTGGCCAATGACATTCGTTTAATAACTTTGCCCAATACGTTTTGTGTTTTTCTAGATACGGGGCTCCTTTTGCGTTCCGGAAGGTCGTTAATTACTAACTTGCGCTGAGGTCGGCCACTGACGGGACTATAACTGCACCCGCCATGGCACATCCGAGTACGATTGGAAAACATTCATGCGAATTTTTCAGAACCAAAGACACGATATCGCCACTCTTGAGACCCATTTTCTGCGCGCCTGTACCGATGTACACGCTCTCCCGGTATAGCTCGCTGTAACTTTTTGTCGTTCCATCATCTGCAAAAATCTACAATATTCTGTAAGTACAGTACACTGATAAATACAATAACGGTACTATTTAGTTTAATGTAGCTATTGATAGATCTACCTTTAACACTTATCAAAGAACGTGATTTTTAAACAGCTTCGAACCTTTCAGCAGATATGCAAAACAGGTTCTAAAGCTGATGAACAATTCACAAAAAAAGGTTTCATTTTAGTTCGGAACGTTGGCTTACCTGTGCGATTTTGTTGTCTGTCGAAGCATTTCTTCGGAGATGCGTCAGCGCGAATTCCCCTATCGACATCTCTGGAATGTCCTCCGCTGATTGTGTGGCCATCCTAAAAGTAAGAGTTCATTGCTCACAGAGTTTCAACAATGTAAAGAAACTATCAACCAAAAATTGGAGCAAGCTTACTTTAAGACAGACGACACAATGGCTATTCGCTATTGGGAAAAAATGTAGTGGGATGTATAGTATTCTTTTTTTTATATAGCGCGGTAACACTGGTTTTTGTTTTAAGAACGGTACTTTTGCAAGTGACCTTTACCGTATCCAGTCATTGAGCACCGTGATAAAAATATTGAAAAACATCTAAATAAGATAAACATACTTCGCATTAAATCTGCGATTGGGCGGTTGGTCTTGAAGTAATTTGCGTTTGAAAATCGTCTGGTGAGAACGGTCAATAGCAAGGCGCAGTGCTACCGCCGTTTTTCAACTTTCAATTGCGGAACTGTCTGTCTACGTACATTCTCTAGGAAAGTTAAGGAGCTTTATCTCAAGTAGCAATACTTCTAAACTCACAGTTATCGAAGAAAAGATTTTCCTGAACGAACGTTAATCTGTGATTAGGGGTCACTTAATCAGGAGTACGTGCTACTGAGCTCTAAAGACCGTGTCCTACAAGCTGACCGTGAAATCAACGGCTTACATGTAACTTGATCTCCAGTGCCAATGTCAAATCGAAAACGCGAGTTGTCGTCGTGGAACGAAACAAAAAGACGACGATAATTAAGAAAGACGTCATTAGAATTTAATTACCACTTGTCCCTTCCCTCTTAAACAATCAAATCAGATCAAAAAAGCTTGAACGAGAGCGTTTTATCTTAATTTTGAAAGTTTGGGTCGAATATCATGTCAACTTTTGGGTCTATTGACCCACCAGACCCATTAAAAATGTTTTAGGTTGGGTTCCGTGCGTTCATGTCCCCTCCCAAATGCAAGAGGTTGGTTACGTGCGTTCAAGTCTCCCTATATTAACGCATGCCGGGTTAATAGCTACCCTAAACTTTTATTGTTAGACTGTAAGCTTAGCCGATTTCACTGTCTCCTCAGGGCGAATTTAAACTGTTGTTTGCAAGCCTCGTGCGGCTGACAGGTCAGAAGCCTTTCGCTTCGCTATTCCGCGATCAAGGTGACTATATCGGTGGAGTCACTTCAGGCCTTATACACATAGAGAACGGGAGACGTTTTGTGACGCCACTTGTGTGAGTCGCCTAGTTACAGGATGAAAGACAGCTTGCTTGGGTAAAGCCGGAGGAGTTCAGCTTCGTTCGGCCCGAGCATAGGTTGCCTTTCTCCCTGTAAGTAGGCAACCCGCACAAACAAGTGGCATCAGAAGACGTCTCCCATTTTCGACGGGAGTGGTTCCACCGTTATAAAGTCACCCTGTCCGCGATAATTAGGTTAGCTCAAGCTAGGTTAAATGCCTGGGATCGGTGTTGGAAGGCGTAACCTCGAAAATGATAATTCCATGTGTGAAATTCACTGAGCGGTACTCACCTGGTGTAGCGGAGTAGTTGCGCGTGTGGCGCTGATTGTTGGCTCTTCTGCGGCTGTGGCGATTCTCGTGCACGTAGCATGACTGCCGGCCGGCTTTGACTGCCCGCTGCCCGCCCACATCGGCTCTCTTTCAGCTTGACTTCTTTTTTGCGGAAATGCAGAGTCCTCACTTTTTGTGTCGCAGTCATTAACTTGTGACGTTCTCCTTGCCCATCGCGCGCCATTGTCCAGAGATCATTTATTTTAACACTCTTAGCATTGAAATCGGAGCATAAGCTGCGAATGGACGGAGTAGCTGTCATAAACGCCAAAAACCACAAGCGCCAATCCGTAACTGCCAAACGAGAGAAATCGCAAACACCAAAGTTCCGCTATAACCTAACGCCATATAACCGCTATACTAACCTAACCTAACGTATATAATGATAGGCCCACATATATTTTGCCGGTTATGGGCTTTGGCGTTTGCGTCTTTTCCCGTTTGGCGGTTACGGATGGGCGCTTGCGGCGTTGGCGCGTGCAGTTTTTGGCGCTATCGAATGCATCCCATTTGACGCATCCTGTGAAACGTCGTCCATATCTCCTCCGGATTTTATTTTTATGACGTTTGAGGCAACATTTTTATTTCTGACCAAAATTTACATACTGCAAATGCATTATGAAGGATTTTAAACGATACCATTCAGTTGTATTCCCACGGCAAGGTAATGCTGAGCATGCGGCCAATAATTATTTGCCTGTCAATCACGCCGCCCGTGTACTATTCCAATTAAACTCATACCTCCCCACGCTAGTATTTACTTTAAACTTGAAAACGGGGGTAGGAAGGTCTGTGAAAGGATGTACGGTTGTATAATTTTTTCATCTCTGAATATTCCTATACATGCATATTATGGCGTGAGAAAATCAGATCGTCAAAACTCCGGAATAGTTGAATAAAAAAAAAAAGGAAAAATTCACGCAAAGAACCGATGCAACTTTTATGTCCATGCAGGTTGCTATTTGTGACAGCAGGAAATATCGTGCAGAAACCGTTTACAAGCGTAGGGTTACAGATTGCAAAGTGCGTTGTCAAATTTTTAAATGTTGACCTATTCGAATACTTTCGTTATGATGTTCAACTCTATTTATTTGCGCGAAAAGAAAGTGAGGGCAGCACATCGTCGTAAAAGGGGATGTTCTCTTCCTTCTACCCGCTCTGTAGATAAAAATCGAGCGTAGGCTGGAGATAATATAGGCAACCCACCTTACACGGGTGTTATGCTGTGGCCTACCACGGGGGCCGCAGTGACGATGGTGGTTCGAGTGTATTCCGCTAGTTGGCGGGGTAACGATGTCAGTTCTCACTCTGTCGGTAGATGGCGACATGACCATCCTTCCATTCCGTTCAAAGTTATCAAATTAAATTGTCCACGATGTGTTTCTACATTATTTAAAACATTACTAAACTATAGACCGAAACTAGCTCTCATGTAATTTTAATCATATTGACTGCTACTTACGGATCAGAGCAAGATTTGCTGTGTATTTAACTGATGGATTGGTGTGGCCACTCATTCATATTCTCGAGCCTCGACGTGATCAGGTGGCATGCCCTTATGATATTTTGATTATTGGTCTGGCTCTGGAACTCTAGAGTGTTTGGAACGCAGGTGTTCTCTGTTGAATGTTCTTGTTATTTCTTCAGAGGAGCCAAGGCTATTTTTGGGAGGACTCACTCTGTCTACCTGTCAATTATGGTCCTCTTGATAGGATTGTTTTATGAATAGAGTATGTCGTATCGGTTATTCGTTATTTTTTGTATCCGTTCATTCTATTTATGCAATCTCCTAGTTGGTTTGATTGCTTTTCATCCCCCTCAATCCGCGCAATTTTTAGACGGAAAGGAAGAGCACTCAAGGGTACCGATATTATAGATTAAGTTAATTTTTTTAATTTTTTTTTT
>Ga0058701_10000682_pt1 | contig 22723 bp, 12 predicted proteins | sample AgamicOrMae_FD_97039 | JGI IMG/M metagenome (GOLD analysis project Ga0058701, IMG submission 97039) | Agave microbial communities from Guanajuato, Mexico - Or.Ma.e | ecosystem: Host-associated > Plants > Phyllosphere > Phylloplane/Leaf | place: Guanajuato, Mexico | collected 2012-06-04 | reverse complement strand
GTAACAATAGAGTAAGCAACGTTTGAGATAAGAAGTATCATGGTATGACGAGTGCCACGTGATATAAGTAAAGATAAATGTCATACATGATAAAGTATTATGTTTATAATCAGGTAAGGTTAAGTTAGGTTAGGTTTGGTAAGGTTACCTCAGCTTCGTTAAGGAATCGATCGGAACCTCCTAAGGTTAGGCGCCATTCGTAAAATTCACTAAATGGATCTCCTCCCACACCCTGAGAAACCAGAATCAGTTGGCTACATTGTCATATTCTAATTCGGTTTTTCCAGCGCATAAGGTGACAGATTAATCCGTCTGCATATCGAAGCAGAGGAAGGCATCCTCCTTTCCCAGGGGAGGCATCCTTAGCAAAGAAAATTCCTGTCAGAAACACAACGAACGGCGGACCTTGCCAAGCATTCGGCTTGCGTCGCTCTGCCCTGCTCTGCTCAGCTCTGCTCCCAAAGTAAATGAAAATAAAGGTCTGGAAGATTTGGCGTCTCGATCTGCTCAGCGATAAGGGCAGGGTTCGCTCGCATCACATCGCAGAATAGACTACAATCTCTTCGGCAGAAACGTCCCGTCGCCCCGCGCGACTCTCTCCGCCCGTCGCGAAATGAATTTAAGCCTTGCATATCACAGCGAGAGAGAAAGAGAGCACACTGGCTAAAAATCGCCTTGTTTATTTTTGCGCCGATAGGTGGCAGCACTGTTGGCATGCGGCGCGGCCCGAAAGTCATTGCTTTGCTTAAACACGCCTCACAGCTGAAAACTGGAAGGCGTCAGCTGAGTCGTCTAATTGTAAGCTTGAGAAGATGATTGACAGAACCTAACTTATCCAAACTGAACTTGATACCTTAATGTAACATGGACTAAACCTAACATCATCTAAAAGCTTATACTCTAGTTTGGATCAACTTAAGTGTACCGTACCTAACCTCACCTTACCTAACGTAACTAAATATTGTATGAGCTTGATTAAAATCTACTCGGCAACTTGATTCCGCTCATTTCTTAGCATCAGCCTGTTATAAGTAAGGTATAACTGGAGAATGCCTGATTAGGTTAAGTACTAGCAGTCCAAGAGGTACTACTGTCCGGTTCTGGTCGCGCTGGAAGGCTTCGCCTTATGGAGAAATACATAGGCCACCGCCTTGTTGCACGACCAGAACCGGACCATACCAGATTGATAGTACTATCAGCCAAAAGATATTTTCCAGTTCTGAGGTCGCACCAGAAAGCTCCGACTAATGGGGAAATATATAGGCCACCGCCTTGTTGCACGAACTGAACTGGACCATACCTTTTGGACTGATAATACCTCGCACCTTGGTCCACTCGGCTTTGCGACGATAGGTCGAACACAAGACGTACAGAGGAGATCAAACGTTGTCTCACCCTCGGAACAGCTCATGATGACACTGCTTTTGGTCTCAACCGTACAAACTAGACCCTTCAAAATTGAGCGCAGAGTATGGATGGTCTGAAACAAACTCGAAGCGAATAAAGTTGCTCAGTGGTGACAACTTAGCCGAAGCAAGATGCCCTTCGATCCGAGGCGAGCCAAGCCGAGGCCAGGCGGTGGAGGTGGTAGCAGCGGCAGCCATGCCACTTGCTACCCCGTCCTGGGCGACCGTCTGCTGGCGCTGCCCTGCTCGGCGCAACGCTCCGCTTGTAGCATAAATCAACGTTCCAACCCCTAAATTTACATCCCGAATCGGGGCGGCCACATCGCATGAAGCCGGGCGGCCGCCGCTGCGCCGACCGAATACAAGGCAGAGAAGGCTGCCTGCCTGCCTGGACTGGAGTGCCTCCGCTGCCGTACCGCTTATCCCATGTCCAATGCACGCTGAGCTGGCCGGTAGCTTAAGGGTACCAAGGTACCCGAAAACCGGTTGGAAGAATGCCAATCTGGAATTCTTAGGTAAAGTGTTGCTACGTTAGGCAAGATGTGCTGGTGGATGTGAAGTTTGGATTATGATATGTTATAAGTTTGTGAGTTAGGTACGGTAACTTCGGGTGAAGTTAGGTTAAAAGGGTAGGGGGGCATTCGATAGCGCCAAAAACCACAAGCGCCAACGCCGCAAGCGCCAGTCCGTAACCGCCAAAAGAGAAAAGTCGCAAACGCCAAAGTTCGTATAAGTTAGGTCAGGTTAGGTTAGGTCACGTTAGGTTAGGTCACGGTAGGTTAGGTTAGGTCAAGTTAGGTTAGGTTAAGTTAGGTTAGGTAAGGTTAGTATTGCGGTTAAGACCTTTGGCGTTTGCGACTTTTCTCGTATGGCGGTTACGGATTGGCGCTTGCGGCGTTGGCGCTTCTGGTTTTTGGCGCTTATGACAGCTACCCAAAAGTGTATTCGTAGCTTAGGGAAGGGAAGACCTTGTACGGTCTTGAAGTACACACAACTACCGCAATGCAGCTGTCTCTTGACTTATCGAAAAAAAGATGCATTTTTGAAGAGTCACAAATAAAATAGCACGGAGAAATTTCTAGGTATTCTGGAAAGTTAATTAATTTTCATTATGAACGTCAAATATCCAAAGTTGTAGCAGGAAATGTTCAGTTTCGGAACATTTTACAGCAAAAAGCGCCACCTTATGCTAACGCGTAAGCTATACATAGCTCGAAATTCAAAATATACAGTAAGCCCTGCCCGGAAATCATTAAAATGGCAACTACGAAAGCGATAGCTCTCCGCAGACTAATTATTTAACCCCATAAGACAGTCTCTACACGCGTTAATTACTCCCAGTCAGGTATAGTCCAGGTAGCGTATATGATATAATTTCTACGTCCGATTTATAAACAATCAAACGTAGAAAGACGCAGTCAAGGATACCAAGCGAACGCTCCTCTCCGCTAATTACTATAATGAGAGCGAGAATGCCGCCTACCAAGCCGCCCCGCTCGTAGACCTGCCTGCTATACCGCTGAATAACTGGAACAGGGGAGGTGGGACTGCTGCGGCGGCCACGCCACAGTTGAAAGCTTTGCGGACTCGCTTCTATCCGACGACGAATTCCCTAATCGCTGAAAAACTTACTGTTAGTGGTGAAGTGAAATTCGCTCGTTAAAGATAGAATTCGCCTTACCTTAGGTTGGGATAGGATCAGAGGTGAAGGTAGGATATTCGTAAAGAGGGGATGGTTGCCTACCTCTGGAAAACCCCAAACTGGTTGCGTTTCTATGCTTTCTAAATAATCATAGGTCTACCGTTTAACACTAACGATGAATACACTTATTTGAGAAGTTTACGCGAATTAAGTAACGGATTTTTATTTAGGGGTGAAATGCGTGTAAACATTAAAATAAATCTTGCTTAACGTTTGTTTGATCTTGGTTATAATGTAGATTATCTCAGACTGGGCTAAGTAAGTTCAAGTCTTAGTCTCATTAGTTTTAGGTTATATCCGAGATTAACTCAAAATCAGATTTGGTTAGATTACATGTACGTACCATGTGAGTTGCGAATCCCTGAGGATTTTCTGAAATGACGATACAACCTGCTCGATATGAGCGCCATGCGTGTTGCCTATACTAAGGGCTGGATTTCTGGCTTTTCAGCCTGTAGTGGACAACACGCGTGGCACTCGTGTCGAGCAGGTTGTATCGTCATTTCAGAAAATCCTCAGGGGCTCGCAACTCACATGGTACTTGGCTAGAAGAGTTAAGGTCAGGCTAAGTAACATAGGCTTAAATTTTGGTTAGATTTAAGTGGGATAATTTGGTTAGTACAAAAGATTGAGCAAGCTTAAGTCACGTTAGGTTAAGTAGGGCTATGATATAAAATGTAGCTGCTTATGTAAGAGAAGGTTAGCTAAGGCTGGTTGGGTAACGTTTGGCAGCATGTCGCAGTTGCACGTGACATCCTTCGTTTGAAATTTCGTCACGTCCTGCACTTCAAATTTCGGCTCCGCTTCTTTGGCCAGCGATACTACTGCAGTGTCTCAAGTGATTTTTCCACACGACAGCCAGTTTTGCCTCAGGTTGTTTGAGTGGAGAGGTTGGCAACAATGAGTTGTTCGCCTTGCATTGAGCAGGACGCTGTAAGGAATTTCTTTGGTTCAAGTAGAGCTCCGAAATAGTAAGTGGAGGGCATTAGCTGATAGTGTATGAAAGTGCGCGTTCGGGGCCCTTAACGGGGCCCTCTACGGCGCCCCCGCCTCTCCTGGAATATCAAGTCTGCGCGCGGTATCTCGACCCTGGCATGCACCCCGCCACTGCAAGTCTCATGCTGAATTGTACATTACTGCGGGGTTGCGGGGGGGGGGGGGCATCGCGACGGACGCGAAAAAGTGGTGCCAACTTTACCGGAAGAAAGCTTGACACCGTTTGACACCCGATCGATTTATTTGCAAAGTTGGCTAGCCTGAGAGTCAGCTCAGAAGCGAGGGTCGTGCAAAGTTCGCGCTAAAAATAGTAGCACTTTTTCTTTTTAATACCAATTTGTGGTTTATTCAGCCTTTTTCGAAAAACGATCGATTTTCTTACTCTCTCAAGTAGTTTGTGAAGTGCGGAGCGATCAACTTGTAATCCATCAGGATTAAGAACTTATCTGCACTGACACTAAAAAAATTAAATAAATAATAATAATAAAAAATAGGTGTAAGGAAAACCCATGTGGAATATTTTCTATAACTCACCACAGGAAAGGATCGGAGGATAAATCGAAACACTCTGACATAAGGAATAATGTGACTTTGCCTTGGGACTCAAGCATGTATCCAGGTTCAACTATACTTGTTTTTAGTAGCTGTTTATTTATTTATTTTTTACTTTTTTGCCGTGCTTTTTTGTTGCTCCGCTCGGCTTTGCGGTGAATAGAGAGAGATAGAAAATCCAACCTTGAAGATTAACACTGTAGCCATGTCAATCCAAAGTTCTCCTCAACGAGAGTTTTACCATTGTATGGCTACGTTGATAGTTGGAAAAAATGAATATATAAATCAAACGAAGAAGAAAAAAACAATCTTGGACAACGAAGTTTAAAAAAGTAAAAAAAAGGTATGGAAAAATCCATGTTTTCCTGGAATCCTGCGAGCAAATGTTCTTAAAATCAAAAATTATCGAAAAAAAAAGGTGCAAAAAGAGGAACGAAATTCTCGGCCCAGATTACATGAGGCGCATTATGCAGCGGATATCGGACACGAAAGGAATTTATCTGCTGTTACTGCGTGTGAGCGTTCTTGCAGGTACACGTTCTGTTCCAGCTGCCCTAATCCCCCTCCCGCTAGCCCGAACGCCCTACTTCACAATGCAAATTCGCGTTGGCAGCTATAAAGATTAGGAAGGGAAGGGGTTGGGGGCAGCCCAACATCCTGCCAGCTCTCCGTCACTATGCGATGCGGGGCCACGAGGTCCAAGGTCCATAGGGATGGAATCGAGCTAAGATCACTGAGTGGCATCACCAACCCGTGCTCTTCTTAACACACCTTCCTTTCTCCACTCTTCATTCTTCTCTCCTGAACCTAACCTAACAAGCTTGCAACAATTTAAAGGCTTGAATTTTCGACCTCTCGTGTTCCACCCTTTCATAGCAGCCGAGAAGAGCGACAGCGGTGCGACGTAAAATAACCTATAACCTTACTTAACCTAGGTTATGCCAACAACAGTCACAAAACCTGATATGCATTACTTCTCAACAGCAGTTACTGCCATCAAAAAGTCGCATCAGGATTGGTGATAGCGGAGCGGAGAGGTACAAGAGAGGTACGAGGCACAACATAAGCTAACTTGCGTGTACGTATGAGGAACAGCCAACCTTTAAAGTTTAAAGTGATACGTATCAGATATAAATTAAGGGTTAAATAACAAGTAAAAATCTTTGAAAGACAAATGAACTCTTCACGGAAAGAAACTCGCTCGGTGGAAAGTCTATATTCACTTCCAAAGGAATCAAATTTGAGTCTACTCCTTCTCACTTGTCAGCTCAAGTTTAGGGATTTTCCCAAAATATTCAAAATTTTGGTCACGGTCTTCGAAAAGGTTCAAAACGTGTTTGATATTCTCGTTGAATTGGGAACGCTATATTTTCAGATCAAACTTTGAAGTGGCTCAATTTATCAGCTGGTTTTAAAGGTAGGCAAGGCGGCGTGCATGTGTGCCGCGATGGTTGCCTAACACATGAGCCACAGGCGCAAAGACCGCTTGAGTTCTTTCTCTCAATTTAGACAATTAAGTTGCAACTGCAACGTCCTATCCAAACGATTAAGGTAGCTCACATCGATCGGCTCAGCTAGCACAACAATTTGCATTGCTATTGAAGCGATTCTTATTTCTAGCTACATTAACAATCAGGGAAAATAATGCACGTATAACGTTGTTAAGGATCACACTGACTTTCCAATGCATTGGAAGTCAATATCAATCAGAAGTTCCACTTCGTTTTTTGACATAATGCTGTATATCACGGTCGGGACATAGCATCCTTCTTCCTTTGGCACATTTTTTTTCTCTTTTCCCTTCTTTTATTTTGGCATACAACACATTATATTATAAGGTGATGCTTGAATATTCACCATAGTTTGTCACTGCTTTTCTTCACGGAAAAAAAGGTTTTGTTGTACCAACAAAGTCATTAGTTAAAATAGGGGTAACAAAAATATTTTGTTACAACAAAATGTTTAGTTCTATCAACAAAACATTTGGTTGCTGCAGCAAAACTTTTGGTTGAAGCAACAAAAAATTCATTTGTTGTTCCTAATTTTGTTGCCGTAACAAAACCATTTTTTCCGTGATACTCAATAAAACAATTCTTTCGATAAAAAAAATAAATTTTAAAAAAAAACGATTTTTTAATTATTTTTTTGACCGGGCCGAGACTAGGTTTTTTGGTAAAGTCAGTTCTTGTCGGCCAAGTCTTCACGATTCTTTGTTAAGGTATTTTTGTGGTACAAAAAGTTCTTTCATGAGACATGAGTATCTTTTTCCCAAGAATTTTCCCCTGGACAACAATTCCTCACTCCCAACAATATCTCCTCCGACAAGAAGCGCTCTTAGGTCAAGAATTTTCTTGTGTGTTGAATGGCTGAGTCCCCTTGAACAGAATGCGGCAACAGAGCAACGAAATTGTATTAGCTGCATCGTTTTTAAAGCGAGATTGAAAGGCGAAGACGGGCGGGCCAGGCAGGCTGGCAAGAGGGCAATATTAGGACGTATCGAGTTGGAAAAGAGCTCTATTTGCCAAGTCCGCTAACGATCCGCCAGCGGCGCGGAGTGGAGAGCAGCGTCCCATCCGCCCGCCGCGCTCCCACGTCCCTTCGGACTGCTCTCTCATTTGCATCCATCCCAGGGGAGTTATAATGGCAGGTGCTGTGCGGGACCGGCGTTAACTTGTTCGGGCTTTGGTGGCCAACTTAGCTAGCGACACAAATTTTTATTTCCGACAGGGAATGCAGGCTTTTCGTGCGCACGGACAGATAACGTCGGTGAAGTTCAAGGCTATTCGCAAATTCGCGGTGCCTTTTCAACTTTCGTTATGGGACTGTTAAGTTGCGTGGGTAGTCCTCGAATCGAATCTGCATGCGCTTTTTCTGCAACTTTGAGGTCTCCTCAACTCGAGCGTAACTTATTTCGAGCGGGGAATCTATCTTTGGCGAGTTCCGAGTGCTTGCGATTTTTTCCGGAAGAAAAGCTAAAGGAAAGTCTCGCCGGGAAGGTTTAATGACCTTTTTTGAGATTCAGTAATTCCTACGAATGTTTCCTGACCCCACATTCGCTTGAGATTATTTTAAATATTGAAACAAAACTTAACCTGTCATTTTTTTAAGCTTACCAAAACTGACATTGTGTAACCTAATATTGCCTGGCCTACATGAACCTCTCCGAAAAATGCCTACTACAAACCTCACATTGCCTAGTCAAACTTGATAATACCTAATTTCGTATCATCCTACTTGTACTTTCATCTAAAACTTGACAATAACAGACCGGGTATTATAAGACTAATTTGACTTTACCGAGAAGTAAATGACAAACGCAAATCTCTGCGAAGGTGCAACCAATCTTATGATCCGCTGTAGTACCCCTTTAGCGTAATCCCACGTCATACGTTCAGTAGTTCCTTGTAATCGTTGAGTAATATGTCAACCTCATAGTACACTCCTGTGTAATCCTCGTGGATTTTGTTGCAAATTATATGTACTGTACTTCGTCCCGTTTCTCCCCCCCCCCTTTTTTTAAAAAGTGGCAACCCTAATTCTTAGGTGTGCCTGGATTATTTGGCGATAAAAAATAAATCTCTGGGAAAATTTTCCATTTTCACAAACTGAAAAAGTTTTACTGAAAATGAGGGACACAAACAAAATATTCGTGAAAAGTTACAAAAACACAGCTATGAAAACTTCAGCTATAGCGACCAGAAAGCGGCCTCTACATTTTCCTTCGCAGAATCACAATCACAGCAACAGCAGCAGTTAAAGCTTTCCGAGGCAAATGCTTTACCCCTTTCAAAAAAATATGAAGTGAGTTATTCAAAGCTAAACTGGAGAGAAAACAAAAAGAAAGAAACAAAAACGAAGAATATTGATTTATTTTAGCATTCATTACGTCCCGAATGATTCCTCAACCGCAGTTGAGGAGACAATGACCGCGTCCTTTCGTTCTTTTTTTTCCCTATTCCACGTCCCACAGATATTCTCATTCTCATCAAAGGCTGTCAAGCCCGGAGGGGGGGGGGGGAAGTCGTCCATTTGCAGAGGGCGTGAGCGTCTTTAGGAGGCGAATCACGTTTTGAGTCGCAGCTTAACAAACAGTCGTGGCGTGCCGAAGCTGCTGGTGGTACGCGAACCAGTTGTTTGGCGCCCGTTTTGATTATATCATTAGAGTGGATGCTATTTGCTCTTTGCTTAGTTCACGAGACAAATTTCCGACTTGGAGAACTCCTCTAAGAACTATCACCGTTTATGCTCCGGAAAAAAATAACCAGGAACGAGACTCGAACCACTAAACGCACGAACCAGTGTCCACTGCTCTAACCACTGTGCTATTTCGACAAGTTGTGATTTTAAAAGATTTTATGGTTTTCGGGATGGGATGTGGTTCGTGGCTATGAATGCAGCTAATGCCGAATCGAAGAATCCTTTCCGACAATGGTCTTATCCATACAAATTAATGTTCACCATCTTGGGTCCGTTTAATTAAAGTCGAAGAAGGATGGTAACGTTCGAGAAGGACTTTTGAGCTGGGTGTCGTGGGGTAGTTTCGATTTAGAAAGGTAGTTTTGTAGACGTTCCGTACAGTGCTAAAGGGTGAGGCCAAGATCTACCTCCATTTGGTGACCAACCACTAGTACAGTACAGTAATACCAGGAAAGTAAAGCGGTACAACAACAAGTTCGAAACAAAGAAAACCCGTCTTTGATGTCAAAGGCAAATTTTGACAGAAGCTTCGAACCGAAATAAATCAAGCCACAGTCGACTTGCCGCCTTTGAAATCCAGATGTGGCAGACTGCATTTCCATGAAGACAGAGAGAGAGATACAACATCGCGAAAGTTGGTGGATCAAGGCGTTGAATCAGTGACAAACGCACACTGATACAAACCGTTTGAAAGACACATTGAAGCCTGTTGCCTTTCGTAGGCGCCGCCACTCCCCGATCCTCTCTCAGCTTGAAATCCGCGCCCTACTTTAATTCCCCCCACTCCCCGCCACTCCATTCCCCTTCCCGCCCCACAGCCCTCTTCAAAGTTTCAGATAACGAACACTTCGAATCCAGGGAGCTGCATAGACATTATTCAAATCAGTCAGCAGTCGACGATTCCAGCGCTTCCTCATTTTCCTTCATCACTGCCACCATGAGCGCACGTATACTCATACAACACAATACTTAGCCCTGCAGTGACCAAAAAACTAACCAATTTACCGGTGCCTGTACAGTTTAGAGCATTTACAGGGACATTTTGCATTAAAAAGTACTAATTTCAATTTTAAAAATATGACTTTATGTTGATTTTAAGGACTCTGAAAGAGTGGCATGTTTTAAAACTTATATTAAACTGCATAGAAAATCCCCTCTTTGGTTTAATTTATTAACCTCTCTTGCTGAACGGAATTACAGAGCGGTAATGGATCAAATACAATGTAGTACATTGAGCACATGCGTTGGAAGCCTAACATATTTCTCAAAATCAGGTTGCTTCAACCCTTGTTAAAAAAACAAGTAAAAAAAAAGATGTTTGTAAAAAAAATATCGCAAACTTGACTGACTACAAAAAAAAGACTGAAATTTTAGTTTTCAAAGTATCATTGAGAAATAAGTACGCTTAGTTTTGTTAAATCGTCTCTTGAAGCGTAAAAAAATCTACTTGAAAAAACTTAACTAAAAAAAAGGAAAATTAAAATAATCTATTCTTAGGTACTTTCTGAAAATTTAACGACGAATTTTACAGTTAGCTATAATTTCCATGTCGAACGTTAGAGGCCAGCAGAACGAGAGAGCACGTGTATTTTGTGTGGCTGCTAACTGTTTCTGCAGCCCTAGGGAGTTTTGTTGTGTCGATTTCGGCTCAGCGAAAATTATCCCTGTTCATAACACAATCGATTTGGCTGACGGGATACGAGCCGCGATAAAGCACTTTTTTTACAGAGGGTCTGGGCGGCTTTGGGGCCCCGGTCGGCCCGAAAGTCGCGATTGCTTTGATGAAAAGACCAAAACTGCTAACGTGTCCGATTTTCGAGCGCAGATTTTTCCCGCAGCCGGCACTTTTCGCCTCTAATTCGGCCGACGAGCTTTCAAGGAACACTAACAATGCCTTCCGTCATTACTTATTTACTATCGCCACAACAAGATAAATTAGTGATTAGTGGAAACAGAAATTGAGGAGAAGCGTTCGAAGACGAAGAATTGTTAACAGGGAGTGCCTAAAGGCAACGAAAACGGTTTCAAATTGAAGTCTACGTCGCAAGCCATTGTTTCCCTAAACGAAAATAGGCGAACAACGGAGTTGATTTGTTTCGAACAAACTAACCTCAAAACTAATCCCAACGTAGCTCAACCTGACTTGTCACAAGCGAACGGTACCCGCCTTGACCCATAGCAGCCCAAAGTATTTGAAGTGAAATTTAGCTTAAGAGAAATTGAAAGGAATTTTCTCATTAAAATACGTAATTCTGAGCTTTGGAAAATGACTAAATACTTAAATTTCAGTTTTCCAGAGGGGTGATATTTTTTAAATTGTGACAATACTGAACTGAAAAGATCATGTACAATATTTTTTTTCTGTTTCCGAACGGAATCGCTGGGCGGTCGTGGGTTAATGCAGCATAGGCCTACACTAAATTAATTCACACAAACCAAACGCGACTTATGTCGACCAGCGATGACGTTCGAAACAACAAAATTTACGCTCGGAGGAATTTAATTGAACCCGTATCTTAACTTTTAAGAGATATCTCTATCTTGGACTTCTAAAATTTCACTATAAATATATTCAATGTTGAAAATTTACATGCACGGGGACATTTTCATGCATTTCATTGCAAAAAGAATACCTTTTTGTAAGGTTGATTATACTCCAGTTACTTTAGGGCAGTAAAATGTTTGATTATAACCCCACTTTAGCCCATCTTACTCAACTTAACATAACCTAAAACCTCAGCCTACCTTACGAAGCCTCTCATAGTCTAACCCAATATAACTTCACCTAAACGAAGTTGACGGTGGTCTCTACTTTAAATTTTACGTTCGAAATTCGTATTTGCAATATCATCCGAAAGTTATTTATTCAAACCAATGAGTTCAAACCCGACAACATCTCATCGCGAAAGAGAAATCTTTGATAGTCATCATCAAAGCAAGGAACTAGGACGGATAGGTTCAGCAAACGCAATTCAAGTCGGTGTCTGCAAAGCCAAAAAATTCATGCCAAAAATAAATAAAAAAGTGGTAATCTCTTTAATTGGAATCGCATTGTCGATTATTCAGTTAAGCGAGCAACCGCGTTTACGATATTTTTTGTTTGTTTGGTACACACTGCGTAATTGAATCTCTGGAGGCACCGTTTAATTGTGGCACGTCATCCTAATTCCCAATTGTCCCAATCGTAGGTATTTTACTTCTTTCAAACAAACTTTGCAAAAGCAAGCTTAAAGGATGTGTGGATTGGAGTGGGTGAAGAGAACTTCACCTAAACCGCTTCGCTATTGGCCCGTGTCCATAAAGTTTGACTTTAAACACGCTGCCTCGACAACTACTTTATTGCATGTGAATAAGATCCGGGAAAGATCAAGTTCAATTTAAGCTACTGAACAGATCGGTTCCTGTTAGATGTAGATCAGAAAAGGTTGGGAATAATCGTTGAATTTCATCTTGTTGGATTAGGTTTGGTACCTTCCAATAAGATTTCGTCCGGTATGATAGAGCTACTTTTGATTGGCAAGAGTTGGTTGAGGGAAGGTTATGCTAAGAAATGTTACGTTCGTTTAGGTTAGGTCCGGTCAATTTAGGAAATGTTGGTTTAGGGAAAAAGGTTAACAAAGTATGTAAAGATTAGGTTAAAATGTTAATTTAGGTCACGCTTAGGTTGAGAAATATTTCAGATATGGGCAGATAAGGAGGTGATAGGTTTGGTAAGTTTAGGGTTGAAATTTCAGACGCTCACAGCTAGTATTCTAAAAAGTTTAATAATCATTACCTCCTTTCCCCAAAAGAAAATACAACTAAGAGGGATTTATTCGTGACACGAATCTTCACTTCACACTAGTCACATGGAAGAAACACGTTCAATATATAGGTGTGATTCAACATCAACACGAAAGTTCGACCCCCCCATCCAAGCAAATAATGCTGTGGCTTAAAAAATCAAATACATACGAGTTACCGACGAGTTACTACTCATTCTCATAGGGGCTACGTTTTAAATCCCAAAATATGTTGCAATTGTTACCGTGTATCAGCAAAGCCATTCCAGGAAGCCATTTTCGTTAAATGCTCCTATTCAACTATCTGATCTGGAGGAGTATCAGACCTGGGTCTCTTTAATAGCTGGTGAAAGTGCTATTAAGGAAATTCTGGGCTGTGATGTGGTTTAGATTTCGTCTTAAGTGCCTCCCATATAGCTAATTTTCGGCGCGGTCATTTTCACAAAGTGATGGAGAAATCTTGGAGCTGATTATAAATTTTGGGCGCCACCTTGTTATGCGACAATTTGCAGCGCTGAAATATTAAACGGCTATCAAATGACTGTAGTTATTATCTACCACTCGAAATGTTTTGTCTCCGAAAATAAGTCGAAGATAAAATACACCGTTAAAACGAAATCTTTGAATTTTCAAATCCGGTGATCACATTTTTTTTCATTTCCCGGTTATGAAATTTCAAAATACTTTTCTAGTAAATTTTCATAAAAGTTACTTTATTTAAGTAACTTCCTTGAACCTAAATCCTTTTGGTTGAGTTTCTATGTAGAGAAGCGAAATTTTGTTGTTTTGTTGGGAACCGAAAAAACATACTGTTTGAAAACAAACGACGAAATATTTCGTGACGCGCCCTTGTGTTTGGTATCACAGAAAAGTGCTGACGTCAGCGTAAGACATGTTCGGGGATTGGCCAGCCCTGCGCAGACGATCTGAGCTATGAGACTCCTATATACTATAGACGTAATCAGGGGGGCTATTGTCTATAACGGGACGTGTTGCTCCAAAACTGGCTACGTTCGAAAACAGTCCCCCGATGCTACTCTATCTCTTTCCCTCTCGTAAGGGCTCAATGCACAAGACAGAGATAAAAACGCTGGAGGGGACTGTCTCCAAACGCAGCCCTGTCACACTCGGGAATGATTGCAAGGTTGTCGTGCTCCGAAAAGTAATCTCTAAGGTTGGTAGTACCGGGAGATTTCAAATTGAAAAAAGGCGGGCCACGTTTGGCGGGAATGGGCATGAGTCCCATTTACTCTGCTGTGCGTTCATTTAATTCGATAAGAACGCGCTTTCGACAAGGTTTTTTTAGACTCCTCAACTACATTTCATGCAAGACAAAGCTACGAGTGATACGATTATTATCGTTAGAAATGAGATCTCCAAGTTTGCGTTTATTGATTTCACAAAAATCGCCTTTTTTAAAAGAATGCGAAGCTGCAGGAGCTGCACATACTCAGAACATGATCTAATACTGGAGTGGTAAGCTTAATCAAACTAAATCATAAATATTCGGGTTACTTTGTCTTTTTTGTGATCAAACACAAAGAAACGCCCCGAAAATGCCTGTAACCCGTGTGATCCAAATTATTTCTTTGAAGGATTTAAATTTTTTGGAGATGCTTCGTGGTTTGAAAATCTGAACAAATTATCCTTAAGAACTGTTCTTGCCTAACTGGAAGTAATTAATCGAGAACAAAAGTCTCCCCGTAATTTCGCTGTTTCAACTAAAATTCCAGCCTGCTTCTTTGAATAACAACAAAATCAGAACAAATATCTTCTCATACAATTTTTGGCTTAAACTGTACACAAATCTTTGTATAGAAAAACTTTTTTAACATTTCCCTCGGCACAGAATCAGTTGAAAGCCACATACTGCCCAGTTAATGTGAAGTTAATTGTGTTAATTTCAAGTGAGCTCCAGAGGGAATATTTTAAGGCAAAAATTGTCAAAACAAGTCCGACACACAACATTCCATTTCAAATAAGCGGACAGTGCTCTTTCATTTTTCTTACCTCCCATTTGCATACCCACCCGTGGACTACTATATGTTGAGCTGAGCTGTCTTTTTCAATTTTTCGAAGCCATTGTTATACTTAATGTGCCTCCTTCATGACAAGAATAATTAGAACAGGAAAATGCAATTTGGGAAGACGTTTCCGTTAGCGCCGCGCTGAATACGGCTGGCTAGCGCCAGGCACGCTAGTTCAACTTTAAGAAAAATGAAAACGCGTTATTCAATTTCACGAATGCATGCGGACACCACCGCCCCCGCATTAGTTCCTAGACTTCGGCGGAAAATGTCAAACCTCATGCAAGGCTTGCGCAAAGGAAAAATTTGATCTAAAATCATGTCATGATGCAGAAAACACACAACTAAAATCTTTGAACGGCGCAGTTTATCCCGGGTATCGTTTCAACGAAAAGTGAAAGATCTTTTTGGGGCTATAAATATTTAGTCTAAATCTCAGTAGAAGAGTATCCACTTTTTTCACAGTCAAAGCTATTCATCGATCCGGGAGGCGCATTCTAGATGAAAGAGATTCTGTAATGCGTTTTGTATGCAGGCAGCGGTAGACCGTGTTGACATTTGCCCTGCTGGCCTGCCCGCCGCGCCCCAAGCTGACCGTCTTTACTTCTGGCCGACTACAGGGAAACAGCCATTAAAAGCTAAAAAAAAAGAAAAATCATAGCATGTGCAAATTTTATAGCGTCTTTTAGATGGCACTTCCGTTATGAAGGTCGGGCACCACATTCGTTAGGGTTACTATGACTGTGGTTGGATTGGTTTAGGTTAGGCAAATCCGTTTGGCGGGATTAATTTCATTTTAAGCTGGATTAAGATAAAAGTCAGTTTGGATAAGGGTACGTTAAAGGGGTTGAGGTTAGGTTGATAACGTTTAAGATTTCGTGAAATTCTGTAAAGTTTCAATTAATTAGCTTTGGATAAGTCACGAGAAACTACATTGGGTAAGGGCGCCTACATTTGATAAGTTTAGTTTAAGTTGGTTTGAGCAAGGCTGTTTAATTAAATTAGTACTAGAGAGCTTCACAGGGAGAGAGGCGTCAACTGCGACGTCACCCTGTATCCCACCAATCAGCGTTGGTGGTATCATGCATCCCACGAATCATCGTACAGCGCGGGAATAAGTTGTCGCCTCTCTCCCAATGAGGCTCTCTAGTTAGTACGATTGTCTTGCAGAATCTATGATCAAGTAAGGCAAAATATTGAGTGCTTTATTTCATGTTTTGTGAAGGTTACATAAGAAAAATATTTTTAAAGCCACGCTACGTTCGCTACAACCACATTAGAGACGGTTCGGTGGGATGAGGATACTTGAAACTTGGTCCGGCTTGATCAAACTTAGGATAGGTCAGGTAAGGCTAGGTTCGGATAGGTCAGGAATGGATGGGTTAGGATAGATTAGGCGAGCTTTTCTGGACTAATACATCGATCTCGTAGGTCGCCGTTGTGAACGAAGTAGTACCACATATGTTCTTTTATTTCCGTAGCACTGCAACGTCGGGAAAAGATGAGAATTTGATTCGCGTTATCAGCAGGCAGACGAACGAATTCCTAGCGAAGCTAATCAGCCACTTGAACCCTCTGCATGGGCTCGCATGCCGCTGCAATGCTGTAATATTTCAACAAGTGCGGCGCAGTGCAGTAAGGTGCATGGGTTGGGGTGAGTGCTGCAGGAGAGGGCCCATTCCTCTACCCTCCCCTTCCCTCCCCTCCAGTTTAGCGACTCGTACATCTTCCCTTTATTCTGTGCCCACGTCCACCTGCTAGACAGAGACAGGCTCACCGCGAAATTACGTTTGTCTTCCTACACACGGATAACGAGTGCACCCCCTCCCCTCCCGCGCCTCTCTCCTTCTCTGTCCGACAACTCTTCCCCTCCCATTTGTCATCTCTCTCCACTTGGTCACCGTCGAATATTACAGACACTTTTTGACTTTGTACGTAGCACCGCCCACTCCTTTTTGATCGCCGTCCCCGCTTTGGCCCCGGAACGAAAACTCCACTCAAAACAAAATAAAAGAACGATTTTGTCATCAAATGTCTCCAGCAGAAAGCTTTCCCATATGAATGAGGCTTGACTAAATCTACAGCCTGCGGGTGTTACACAAAGACCAATGTTTTTATTGAATTCGTATATGAAAAAGGCCATCACGGATTCTTCAAAGTCGACGAAATGAAGTACGCTGCTCAAATGAGACTCAATCTGACAACATGACGAAGCACTTTTTTTTCTTTATACTTCCTGAGAGGAAATGCATTTTGTTCGCCGCTCTTAATACATATCCATTTTTACTCGGCCTTTACTTGCAGTCTGAAATTTGAAAAAAAAATCTTTTTAAGGCAATGACCTACAACAAACGTCTTATAGGTTATTTATTTAGGTACTTGAAGTGAGTGCAAATTTACAGAAATATTTTCTGATATGCCCAGAAAACTTTTCTTGATACAATGACAAAACAATTTTTTTCTTGTCGCAATAATTATTTCTTGCAGCAAGAAAACATTTCTTGTTGGAAAAATAAATTAAATTTTTTTTTACTACTGCAAGGAAATTTTTGTTAGAATTAGAAATCACTTCTGGGGAAGTAACAGTTCACCTGCGAAGCAATGATTTAATTAACCTCAAGATACTATAATCCGCAAATTTTATACGCAGCAAATTCAGCTAACTTTTCCAATGTACTCGCTATAAAAACCTTGGCCTTTGATTTACCACAGAATACCGACCTAATCTTACGATGACAAAATCTAGAGACGAAGTCACCATAAGCTTTAAAAGGCAGTGATATTTGAGTGACACGTTCGGGTTTATTCGGAGAGTCAAACAAGTGGGCAGGATTTATGTTTGTCGCACGCGGTCGAGTTTCCCTGGGGAAGGTCACTTTGTCCAGGGATTGTCTTTAAGCTCCTGAAAAGTATCAGGATTACTAAAAAGATCGGAGACATTTTGTTGGGCTAGCGGCTGGCTAGCGGAGCGACCACCTAGCAAACCTGTCTGCCTGTTTACTTCGAGTATATATCACGGCACACGAGGCGGCCGAAGCGAGGGGAGCCGACAACACACTGTCCTTTAAAAGCGATAAAGGATTTCACACTGTTTCCGAAAAGGAACACTACTCTCACTGATGGAAAATATACCCGCTTTGTCTATCGAATTATGGAGGTTCAATTTTCGAACTCCTATGGAAAATTCATTCGTTTGTTTCCACCTTTCGACGTCAATGCCCTCCGTAAGAGTCACGAAAACTAACCTCAGTTAACCTAACCTAAGTTAACCTAACCCAAGTTAACTTAACCTAAGTCATTAACCCCGACGTCGCTTACTTCTCAGCAGAAGGCTGATATACCACCGAGTTGTAAGCGGCATCAAACTTGGTTGACGGCAGAAAGGCAATGAATAAAAAAATCAATAACTTTAACCCACAGCCCAAAGTATTTGGAGTGAAATCAAGCTTAAGAGAAATTGAAAGGATTTTTTTCCCATTGAAATATGCAATTTTAAGCTTTGTGAAATGCCTAAATTATTACATTTAAGGTTTCTAGAAGAGTTATATTTTTCAATTTGTGACAACACCAAACTGAAAAGATCCTCTAAAACAAATTTTTCTGTTGCCGATCGGTATCTCTGGGCGGTAATGGGTTAAGGATAAAAATGAAAGCTGGTTAAAAATAGAGATATTCACCTGATTGCATTGAGACACGATTAGCGTTAATCATGGGTGGTGACTATAATAACTCGTTATCATCGCTCTATTTCACGGCATAATTATAGTGCTTTCAATGGATAAGTGGATTATCGACTGTTTAAGGACATCTTGAAACGCGTAACAATCAAACTTAGCTCCGCTTCGAAGATTTCGTCCCTCTTCACAAAACGTCATTATTTCAAGTTGCCATTTGCCAAATGAAGCCCACGTTCCTCACAAACTAAACGAAACACGCTCTGCTCTAATTAGCGCGGATAATAATCAGCGCGGTTTTACAGCCAATCCTCTAATTACCAAAACCAGTCACCAAAAAAAGAGTATAACGCAGTTTTGCGGTATACCACTAAATTATACGCCGTTAACACTAACACTGTACCTGCACTGATTTGCGTAGTCCCACATCTGTTTTGGGTATGATGGTAGAGCAAGTAGTACTTTTATATAGGTACTTTTCAAGTTACTTCTGAATAGTCATAGTAATGAAAAAGCCATGCAAGAGTTTTCCATTTATAGGGCTAATTATTAAAAAGTCTTTCTTGAAAATTAATCGAATAAAAAATGCGTGATGCAATAGTTCAGCATTTACATCAAAAACAGATGTAGGCGAACCAAAAACAACAAACTGAAAATTTCTTGCCCAGGTTGCAGGCAAAGTACCTTCGATATTCTGTACCGCTTCTTGTGACAAGAGATGTTTTGAAGTAAACCATCATCTACTCATAATTCCGTTTCAAATGAGACAAAACAGCCATAAATAATCTAACAGCTGTCTTCTCATTTCCTATGACATGCCATTACCAGGATAAACATTTTTGATAAATAATACTGTAAAAAGAGACGCGAGGAGTATTGACTTGGTCTTGACTTAAAGACTCTTTCCCATCGATTCTGGTTGATGAGGCTATCTTTAACGCATCTATGTACGACGCAGTCGCATGTAAGCTTAGTGCATAATACATGATTGCTCATTGTGTGCACATATGTGATAAAAAGTAATGACTGTCCGTTTGTGGGGGCTTGCCCTGGAAAAAGTACCTTCAGAAAAAATACATTTTAAAACGACTCAGATGCCTGAAATTCATACCTACGCCTGAGATATCTCTGTTTTAAGGCGTCATTTAATCAAGGCGTCTTACGGGAAACATTAGAGATGCCCAAAGGCCTCTTAAGTAGCACTTAGGGTCTAAAACACTTCACATTGAGTCGCTTTAAGCGTTCAGTATCACCGCCTGAGTTAGGTTATGCATGCAAACATGCCTAAATAAAGCAAGTCGGCTTCCAGAAAAATATTAATTCGTACGTCTTTTATATTGAAATATAGTTGGGCTAATATAGACCTATGCTCTATTAGAGCTTACCTCGGAGGGGATTAGGCTAGGATTCATTAGGTTAGGATTAGTTAGGTTAGGTGTGTCTTGTGCCGCACTTTACTACAACTCGGCTAAGCCATTGCAAGCCAGATAGCGCTCATTTCTCGGCGGCAAAGACCCCTGGGAGAAGGAAGCATCTATAGACTCGGCGACGATAGGAAAAGTTAGGTTAGGTAACCTGCGACTCACTTCGTCTTAGCGACGACGGTCCATGACAAGAGATAGAAAATTAAACGTTCAAAACTTTGAGTTAGTAAATCTAGAATTTCATCAGTGCTTAAGGACCTTTCAACGGCGGTATCAAACAGAGCCCATAAATCTAGTTTAAAATTGCGTAAGGAGCGTCTGATGCAAAACGCTCTTAAGCTCTACTCATCGAATCCGAGATCTCACCGTGTCGACGAGTCAAAAGTGCTGGCAGTCGATTTATATCGATTCTCAGTCCCAATAGCACCAACATAGTAAACATGACTTCCGGACTACAAGTATCCGTGTGCGGTAACGTTTTCGAGAGCATGTTAATGTTTACGCTCGCGCCGTTTTCCTCAAATCCCCCCTTTCCTAATTCCCCTTCCCAACTCCTGAGCATAGCTCCATCGCCTCATTGTACCGGGCTATGAGCTCTACACAAATGGGATTTTGACGTGTTCCCTTTCAAGCCTAATTAATACCCGTTATCCCAGTGTCACAGGCGGGGAGTGGGGAATAAGTGGCCCTCAAACAATCACCCATAAGTGTTGGAATATGATTTTATCAGACGATTTTCGTCTTGGTGTTGAAGCTACATACGTCTTTCCAGCCACAAGAAAAACATGACTTTTATACACTTATTTAAGAAGCCATGAATGTGCACTCTAAGTCGTGTTGTAAGGATTTAAATTAACGCCTGTTGCAGGTGTGACTAAATATTACTGCACGCAGTTTTGATCAGTTTTCGAGATAACCATTGATATGCGCATATCTACGGCAAGCCTTTTCGTTTGATATGGGTACTGTTCGGAGAGATTTTTTATATTTAAAATAGATGTTACAGATGAAAATGAAACAATTTTGATTTGATTCAAGAAAATGATATAACTTCGGTTTGAATCTTAACGATTTTGGGGTGTGGAGATGAAATGGGCATGACCGGCTTATTAGACAGCATTCAAGATAAATCTATCAACATGGAAAAGATCGGCTATCGCACAGCTATTGATAGGTATATCTTTCGACGAAGAGCCTATCTTAAACTCTAAAAATGTCGAGTTTTCGCGCGCAAAAAATCTCGATTAAATGAGAGCCGAAAGTTTGTGTCGAATTGGGTTCAACAATGGTCCACTAACGCGGTCCCTTCAAAGCCCAATTTTGCTGGAAAGGAGGAAAAAAGTTTGCTGAGGTTGGCAGTCCTGTGGGGTGAGGGGCCCCGCAGTGCTACCAACCGTTAAAAGCGTAGCGGGCGAGTCTCCCGTTATCGTAAAGGCACCCTAGTCTAGTCTTGATCGTCAACGACATTTCTGCCGAAGGTCCTTTCAACTCAACAGTTTGCCCTTACTACTTTGATAAAAGGCCAAATTGCCGATAGTTCCAAGTAAACTCTTTCACCTAAACCTTGCGTTACCATCCTCAGCGGATCATAATATTTAGAATGGTGTTTCAGAGCTATATACTCAAATTCCAAGGTTAGATGCAATCTACCCTGTTCAACTATCTCGGAGAAAATGACTTTTGTTCCCTCAACAAAACGTTTTGATAATGAAGTCTCAGCAAACCAGAGTTGTTAAGGTGACAATACTGATTACGGCGACAACTGTGATTGTTGGGAACAATGCAACATGTGAAATTATCACCACAACAATGCTGGTTCTAATAAACAACATTCTATCGCGCAGGACGGATTAACCTAGGTTGAATTAAGAGCCTTGTGATTCGCTTCACTGTTACTAAAAAATGTATCACGTTTCTCTATCTCTCCAGTGTCACCAAGCCTAACGCCGCTTACCCCTCGTGATGAATTGCTGCAGCGGAGACGTGCGCCATCGGGCTTCGAAGCAATTACAAAGCGAGGCACACTGCACCTAACCTGCCTTACGCGTTAGTATGTCCGTAATCCTGATCATGAGATCAAATTTTAACCAGGATACAACACAAATAAAGGAAATACTATCTTTAAAGCAAAGAGTACAGGAAATCTTTGATTTAAAACTGTGCCAATGAAAAGGACAGAGTTTAGCTAGCTAGCGTCTGTATGATTAAAGAGAAATTTCGATTCGGTTTTCTAGAGCCGGACATCCCCTTGTCAAGGTTCTGGAGCGCTATTATTGACTTGGCAATAACGGCTTCTGCAATATTCATAAACAATTGGTGCAAGGGGGATAGGCTGCAAGTGCTGGGGGGGAGGGGGTGGTAATTAGCTAATCAAACAAAGCTGGAGCGGAATGAAAGGGGGTTTGGGATCACGTACCACAGTGATGGATAGCAAAAATTAAAAACACTGCAGCCTGGTCAAATGTGCGGTTTGCGAAACTACGCGGGCCGTACAAAAAGTCATCCGTCTCGGCAATGGCGCGGCACTTTGTAAATGGGGTCTCGGACCGGATACGGCACCCTTCGCCCCACGATTTATTCAGATTAATCGATCAAAAAGGGACGCAGGTACAACATTAGCCTCTGCAGATTACAGTCTTCCAAAACAGCTACTCGAAATCTACACAGAATTTTCATTCTTTTCACTCGAATGATAGGAAATTCAATCAAACACTACTGTATTTAAAAATCTCTGGTTTAAGTGGATAATGTGATCCAAAAACTACTTTTAGCACAAAAATCAAGGCAAATCTCAAAATAAAAAAAAGAAAATTCTGTTGAAATATCAAAATTGATTTTTTTACGACGACAATAATTCCCCTCCCAATCGGAAAAACAAAATAATAAAATTACATATATTTACATAAAAAACAAAATAAAATTTACCTAAAAACTTTTGCTAATAGAAGTGAGGACAGCATATT
>Ga0058701_10000680_pt1 | contig 22759 bp, 12 predicted proteins | sample AgamicOrMae_FD_97039 | JGI IMG/M metagenome (GOLD analysis project Ga0058701, IMG submission 97039) | Agave microbial communities from Guanajuato, Mexico - Or.Ma.e | ecosystem: Host-associated > Plants > Phyllosphere > Phylloplane/Leaf | place: Guanajuato, Mexico | collected 2012-06-04 | reverse complement strand
TCATATTGTTATAAGAGACATCCTTAACGTATGGGGATCTTTTAGCGACGTCGTATCACTTTTAGATGTTTACCCCCTTTTGTCCCCCCCCCCCTCCCCAGGTCGGCCTCGAGGAGGTCTACGACCAAGTCAGCCAGCTGACTCCTGAATATTGGAAAAGTTCCGCTAGCCGTCCCTAGGTTCCCTTGCACGGCGACGTGCTCACGCTGCGCACCGAGTCCCCGCTATGACTTTCAAAGGCTTCTGTCAAATATATTGCGTTTTATGGAAGTGCTTTCGAGGCGAACAAACAAAAACTGACACTTGACCTCAAAGACACGATTTCGATGCTCTGCTGCACCCAAACATCAACAAAACCAGAAAGTCTCAACTCTATGGTTAAATTAAGCATACCACCGTTCATCACCGCCCTGATTGAAGAGAGAGTGGAGCGACGCACAAAGCACATGACCTAAGCTAACCTAACTTAAAGGTTATACCATATTTGCTTCTGCTACTGGTTTTTCAGCTTTTAACAGTCACTCTTCTAAATTAGTAAGTCTCAGAAATTCAGTGAAAATTCTCTAAATTTCAATAAAAGTAGCATCACTGAAAAAAATAAGTGGTTCTATATTGACTGAAATTCAGTGAATTTTCAATGTCAGAGATTTTTTCTGATTTAAATTCAGAGTGATATTTACGAAGAGAGTCCGTTTGCCGCGGCAAATGTCTTGCGAGTCGGTTATTTATCCGAAGCAGAGTAGATTTCCTTCACGGAAAAAATGGTTTTGTTACGGCAACAAAATTAGGGACAACAAATAATTTTTCTGTTGCTGCAACCAAACATTTTGCTGCAGCAACCAAACGTTTTGTTGATAGAACTAAACATTTTGTTGTTGTAACAAAATATTTTTTTGGTATCCCTATTTTAACTAATGATTTTGTTGGTATAACAAAACCTTTTATACCGTGCTGAGAGTAAGAAATAAAAAGTTAGGTTAAGCTTTAGTTATCGCGCAACATCTCGTGATTTAATTTGAAATTGTGCGTCTATTTACACCTTTTTCCGACTCGGTCAACCTTGAGATATCCTCAAAGTTTAGGACTTTTAGTTGAAGTTTGGAGGTTATGGGAACGGTGTGGCTTTATCCGCATGTCTGGATAGGCAGCGGCACGGGGCAATGTTGGTCGAGCGGTACGGTACAAGCGCCTTGTGGTCACGTGATCTATCCATCACTGTAACCCTTCAATCCATCACGTGTGGTCAGACTGTGCCTCAACCGTGGCCTAAACCCTTCTCGAGCAATCAACCATTCCCTTCCATGAGTTGGCGAAGGAGCGGAGAAAACGCCAGCAGGCTGTCAACAGGTTCCAAACTACTGAAATGCTGCCCCGGCCACTACTGTACTATGACGATGGATACTCCATAGCTGTCTTGCTTAACAAGTGCTCGTCTCGTCTAAGTACTTGCTTTCGAGTATTTTTCGCTGTATTATCGCGCTTTGTTTTCATGACACGAACTACTTCTGTGGGAACACGGTAAAAAAAAAAGAATCAAATTCAGATGTAACAAAAGTTTAATCACTGATCTGAAAAGAATTTTAGTCCAATTATTCACTGAATTTCGGACGTCGTTTTCGATTCATATAAAGTGCTAATTTTAAGATCGATTTATAGTCAGTGAATATTTGGACTGAATTCTTTTAGACCAGCGAATCTACTATTGTTGCATCTCAATTTAAGATTCTCTTCTTAAGAAGAATCGGAAACAGCGCAACTGCCACGGTGACACAATCGAGGTAAAGCTTTCGTCAAAACCTTTTTGCTTATTGATACATCTAAAACTAGAATGAGGTAACCGTTTTAGTAAACCATTCAGGCCTTAAATCAAGATGTTTTGTTTTTATAGCGCGGTTAAATGAGTCTCTCAGTTTAAGTTGAAGAATAATTGCTTCACTGATTCGGAATTTAATTATTTTCACTATTAGTTGTGGGTTGTCAAGCAAATCTCGTTTCTGCAGCACAGCACCGGGAACACCGTTAAAGCAAGTGGAAACTCATTGCCGAATGGCCTCAAGCGCTATAATCGATTTTACAAGTTTTTAGACAGACGGAAAGAATATTTTGAGTTGGGCGGAGACAAGTCGTGGAGGCGAGCGGACCGAGCCAGCGGACGGGGCGGACTGACAGCGGACAGAGCTGCAGGCTCGCCGCGCCGGACAGACGGACGGACAGTCAATGCGACCGCGAGAAGATGAGCGGGCGGATAACAATGGACAGTCACAATCAAGTTGCAGGCTAGTGCCTATAGCGTCGCTATAGCGCACCGCGAAAAATACACGCGATTTTAAGTAGGCGACTTTCTGGACACGAAACGAATCCACAAAGAATGAACCACCGCTGATATCAACCCATAACAGCCCAAAGTATTTGGACAGAAAATTAGCTTAAGAGAAATTTGAAGGATTTTTCTCATAAAATAACGCAATTTGAAGCTTTGGAAAATGCCCGAATCGTTTAATTTCAGGTTTCCAGAGGGGTGATATTTCTTAAATTGTAACAATACTGAACTACAAAGATCCTCTAAAGTAAATGTTTCTGTTTCCGAACGGCATCGCTGGGCGGTAGTGGGTTAAATTTTATACTCATTATTACCCAGTTTTAGAGATTGAAATTCACATTTCAAGTAAGTCTTAATTTGATTATTATCTTGAAACATATGGAATCTTTATCCTTAACTTGCAGTAAACAACTGAACATACATTCAATATCCACGGATTAATGGTCATGGGAGACAATAATTAAAGTTTGGTTAGTTTGCTTACGTAATCAGCATTTCTAAAGCCATATACGTACTAACAATTCCATAGTAAAATAGATCGCGACGAAAACTTTTTTTTTGAGCAGATAAGTGAATGGTCGTTCTTGATTCCAGTTGAAGAACATGTACAAGAGTTTTGTCTAAATTTATGGATTGACTGAGCGGTTGTGATCGGTCGTTGACTCTGGGCACAGCTATTAAGCTTAAGTGTAAGCCGAGAGATGTGAGGCCTTTGTCAATCCATTGGCGGGATGGGATAACCTTGGGGCAAAGACATATATGATTTGACCTTGAACCTGGACACCTCTCCGCTTCGCCTCGCCAACCCCGTTTTACCTTCGATCAACATTAATCACATTTGGCCCGTTTTCTCGGAGCTTTGATGGCCGCCTGCCACCTACAACTCCTTATTGACCTCAACCTTCCGCTTCTCTGTGAATTTCCAAAGCTTTTCCTCCACTTGTATTGCAGCTCAAGCCGCGTGGAGCGAGGCACAAGGTACGTAACCTAACCTTAATTAATCCACAAGTCACCTTACGTAATGCCTCTTATCTGTTGCCACTTACATATTTATCAAGGCGTCACGATTCAGTTGAGTAAAGCGGTGTGAGTAAAGGGCTTTTAGCCTCTAAATGAGGCACAAGGTAAGTGACCTAAAACTATTTTTTAGTTAACCTAAGTTAACGTAAGTTAACCTAACATAAGCCTACGTTAACCTAAGTTAACCCAGCATAAGCTAACCTAACCTAGGTTAACCTAATTCCTACGTTAATATAAGTTAACCCAGCAAAAGCTAACCTAACCTAGGTTAACGTAATTTAACCTAACATAAGCTAACCTAACCAAGGTTAAGCGAATTTAACATAAGCTAACCTAAGTTAACCTAAATTAACCTTAAATATGTTAACTTAACATAGGTTAACCTAATCTAACCTAACCAAGGTTTACCTACGTGGATATATCGTTATTCCTTTAGGATTTTCCTCCCTACCTTTTGAGGGTCGCTTTTTCAACTTAGTTGTTATGTGGCTCCGGTTCAACCTTAAATTACAGCAATACGTTCGACGACACACAAACCGCGTAGGTTAGGTTAAGTTAGGTTATGTTCCTTGTGCCTCGTCCGGCAGCAAAACGTAGGACCTATAGGAAAAATGCAACGCTCAAAATTTCGCGTAGCTCAGGTGTAAGTCGTGAATTCCGATTAGAATAGTCCAGATAAAACGAGCAGATATTTGCCATGAAGAGCAGGGCGAGTTTTTAGAGAGCGGAGGAGCTCTAAATAAACTAAAACCAGACGCAAAAGTAGACTCAAGCCAAAGGTAGGCCCACACAAGAAGCGCTGAGGCACGGCGTCTACTAAATAATAGATGGAGGTAAAAATGTCGTTCTGAAAAAGGGAACGCAAAGTCAGTTAAAAAGGTCAAGGATAAACAAACGCAACAAAAACTAATAAATCATATTTGTTTTCGAGGAACTAGTCCGCACTTGCGAAAATAATTAACAGGGTCACACGAGTGAGCTGAATGTAGCGTGGATTCGTCGGACAGCGCAGCTCCCAAGGGGCTGTAAAGGGCTGCTATATTCTATCCAAAGTGCTATAAAGCTGATCGAAGTAGAAACTACCATTGACGGGATTGCACTATTTAAGTTGGCCGGGCTCCTATAAACGCGCTCAATCATCGGGTATATCCGATCGTCGGTTTTAACGACCCTTGCAAACACAGTCATAGAAAAATGAAGGACGGAGGATGAGGCAAACGGATTTCCGAATACTATACGCTTTTTTAAAGGGGAAAAATCGGTTTTAAGGAAATAAGAGTTTTGCTTGAAATGACAAACTCGGATGAGATTAATATTTGTCTCAAGGAAAAAATTAGACATAGAAACCAAAACTACCCAAAAAAAATGGAAATGCTATAGTAGAATGTAGGTACACGTATTGTAAAGTGGGGTTACGCAAGGTTAAGTTAGGTTAGGTCAGGAAAGGTGAGGTGAAGTGAGACTAGGTTAGGAAAGGTGAGGTGAAGTAAGGCTAGGTTAGAAAAGGTGAGATTTAGTAATGTCAGGTTGGGAAAGGTGAGAAGTAAAGTTAGGTTAAGAAAGGTGAGATTAAGTTTAGGTTAGGAAAAGTAAGGTTAAGTGAGATTAGGTTAAGAAAAGTAAGGTTACGTAAGGTTAGGTTAAGAAAAGTAAGGTTACGTAAGGTTAGGTTAAGTAAGGCTCGATTAGGAAAAGTGAGGTTAAGAGAGGTTAGGTAACGAACGGTGAGGTTAAGTAAGATAAGTTAAGGAAAAGTTGACTTATATAAGGTTAGGTTATGCAAAGGAAGGTCAAGTTAGGCACTATAAGCATTCCCCTAAATCCTAGGGGGGGGATACGCGTCTTGTTTCGATCCAAAAGAAAACAATTAAGTAGACGTGAGTTTGGCAAGCTAAAGAAGTTGTTTGAGGTTAATTGATAAGTGTCGCTTAGGCAGCGCGAAAGCTCTCGAGAAAGAGCAATTTTGCGCACTTGGCTGCAAGAAGCTTAAGAAAGGGGACAATGGGACTTGTAGAGTGGAAGAGGAGACGAGCGGGGCAGCGGCGTGCCTGCCTGGGCCGTCAGCTGCAGACAGATAGAAAACAAAGGACATCCTCGCAGAGCAGCGCAGCGCAGGCAGTGGGGCCAACCGTGCCAGCGACGAGAGTAAATACCTTCCTATTGCCAACCTTACACATCAACGACGGGTGCGTTCGAGGCAGCGGCGCCGCGCAGTTATTACAGCGGCACGGTGCAGTTATTACAGCGGCGGTAGCGTTAAATAACCTCCGTAAACACTCCACGCTGAGCCACACACCATGACAATACTTAACTCGCTTAGAACGGTCTCCATTTTTAAGTAGTAAAAAGCTCATTTCCCGCCGTGGGCTTCCTCACGCCTCACTTAATAACCCTTTTTCTTAACGGAATTTCGCTAATAATGATTTTCACGGCTGTTACTGCATGGTAAAAATTATGCTACACAGAGAAGGTTGTACTTCCTACTTTCGTTGGTGAGTCCAGTGCACCGCGGCGCAAATCACGCTACCTAACCTAGTTTAGGTTAACAGAACCTAACTAGTTGCCAAACCTGATGCTCCTCTTGGTGACACAGTTATTTCAAGCGATAAGGGATTAGTGGACTTCAGACAAAATAGACTATTATATTATCTGATCATTTGACTTCGAATAGCAACAATGGAGAAACATTTTCTTGTTCAGGAAGGGTTTTACCTATTGAAATTAATGGATTGAGACTCTTCCAACACGACTCCTAACAGATTATTGCGATGTCACGCTCTTTGCAAGTTCCATTGAAATTTTAAACCTACGTTGTCATGAGAAATACCAGTAAAACTTGACTAAAATTTAGCAAATATTACAGGAAAACCAGGCAAATGAAAGAGCTTCAACGGTTCCCAGTGAAATCTTACAGGTTTTTCTTCAACGATTCACTGGATTATAGTTAAATTTCACTGATAATGGTGCCTTTGTGCTATACGTGGCTTTACCAATGATGGTTTCACTGGTGACTATTAATCTGGTAAAATTTCCCTGGAATTTGCAATCAGTGGAAAAGAAATGTGGCTTTAAACTTACCGTTTTTCTAGTGAACACCATCCACAGTAGGGATCTTTGGCCTCTAAGCACGCTGAGCAGTTGGTAAACGAATTACAATTCTCCACTTTGACGAGGGACACCTGCAAACGAGACGCCAAAATTAATTCAATAAGCACACCGAACGGGTCGGGCTGGCAAGCCAGGCCGAGAACATCTCGCGGCCATCGTAATTTTATTTTAATCGTTGCCCGCCGAATTCGTACCAACATTCAAACTAATCATTGGCAATAACAACGGTCATTACTCAAACAGTCACGAAAATTTGGGTTTTGATTACGTAGATTAATTACGCTCATTGATTAAGAAACGTAAATTTTCCTTGAGGCTATTTTTTTTTCAACTTGAAAAAAGAGAGAACTGAGGTAATCTTGTCAAAACCGTATTTTGAAATGTCTGACGAGCTTTCCAAAAATGTTATTATATTGCGTAACCGATCATCGGTTTTTGAGATAACCGCACGGTAAAATATACCACTTCCGTGAAAATCTGACAATATTCCAGATGGTCAGCATAGAAAATCGCACTTGTCAAAATCGCAAGAACTCAAACCGATAAACGCTTTGTTAGATCTCAAAGAGGTCTTCAGAGTTGAGGAACATCAACGGACAGTAGCTAACTTAGGTCAAATGCCTCGCGCCTCTCGGCTTGGTGACCTAGAGTGGAACAAAACAGGTAAAAATCCGACCTTTCTTATCTACCGCGTTTATACAGAAGGATATAAGCCGAACCCAAGCGAACTTGCGAGCTCATGTAGCAGATTCCACCTTTTGTGAAAGCGGTTTAGTCCACCAAAACGCTTAAATTGAATAAGAAACATTATCTTCGAGTTTGACAAGTGTTTAATTTCCGAAAACGGTTTTATCAAGTACCGTGATCTGTGCACCTGTTGTTCCGTTAGCAGGGCGGCGCAGTCCCGGCATAGCTATCATATGAAATGGGCATTTCGTTGGGGGTGGGGGGTGGGGGCGATGGGGGTGGGGGCGTTAATCCGCGGACGAGCGGCGGATATAATCCGCTTATAAAGCCCGTGACCAGCGCTGGGCGCTCCGCTAGGCGCTCCGCTACGCGAGCGGATGGCGTCGGCGTCCGCTACCCGTCGCTTTGGCAACATATTGCCAACATGACGTCCGCAAAACTGAAACTGAAGCCTCGCTGGGCCATCGCGCGTTTGTCATTTTAATTGAGCTCACCGCTGCGAACCGTTTCCTACAAACGACGAATTCGATGTAAACTTGCTTCTTCCTCGTCGGTTCACACCTCGAGTTACGACAAGCCAATGTTTTTGCGTTTCTTGCCACGACCCCAGGTGATCGGCCCTGTCCATTTTAGATCGAACTACATTTTTTGACGAAAAGTCACCTGAAGCGAGGCATGAGGCACGAAGGAAATCTAATCTAAGTTAGTCCAGCCTGAGCGTCCCCAAGCCTAACGGTGCTTATACTTCCTCATCGACAGTCTTCTTCGTCTCAAAATTAGCGGCATCAAGTTTGTCGACATCCAATTGGAGTGAAATCGAAGAAGGCACTTACGAGCAAGGCGAATAACAAGGCTCTCATAAAACCTAACCTAACTTAACCTAGCCTACCTTAACCTAACCTAATTTAACCTACCTTTATCAAAGCACGCAGTTATGTAGTTTATCATAAACAGGAGAAAAAAAATGCCGCAGTAAAGTTCATTAAAAGTTAAGGAGAAGAAACGTATTAAAACGTAGAATCAGAGCGGATTACGGAGGTGGAAAATGCAACCATTAAAACTGAGAGTATGTTTAGGTTAGAGGAAACATCCAAAACGTCAACCTAAAGACATGGATATCGTAAGGAATCTAATGCTTGATTTATTATTAAGTCTCAATGACGTAGATTATTTCTCTCGGCGAGTTGTTATTGCACTATCAGCGACTACAAACCAATATGAAATTTTTGGGCGCATTCTCGCGGAAATGCGAACCCGTGGTTTAATGCAGATAGTTTGTTGACCGCGTATTGACACAAGCCCTACAGGGACCGACTGGATGCGAGACGCGAGCATTCTGAGTCAAATGAAAATATACAAATCGCACAAAGCCAGAGCTCTATCATCGAACCCAGCGCAACCGCGAACTAAAATGGGTTCCTATTGAAATGCGAGCTCGAAAATAAACAGTACTCGGTACGGTACCGTCGGGTACTTGGTTGGGTACCCGGTAAAGCCATTTAAATGGATGACTTGCTCTGGAGATGAGTGTGAATCCCCCCTTTAATTAAGGCTTTATTGTCAAATGTGTGGAGTCAAAACAAAATCACATCGCGAGAGGCTGTCAAACATTGGTTCCACTTGCGCAGCTATCTCAAAAGAACCATCAGCTGTACAACGGATGTCAATCTGAGTTATAAATTTCTCATAGATCCTCCGCTCCGTGCCAAGCCGACGCATTCCGAAACTTGGCACCAATGAAAAATGAACAATGCGGAATAACAAAAACAACCGTAATACTCGCGCGCAACGAGTATAATTAATTTTCTTTCTCTACAAAACTGACCTCTTCTAGAGGAAGATATTAAAAATGAAAAAAAAATTGAGGGCAGAACTAACTCGTTAGATACAAGAAGACCTCTCACATTGACATGAATCTCAGTCATGAAGACTCTCAGAATGGACTCTCACATGAAACATGGACCGACTCCAACGAGTAACCTAACCTAACTTGACGTATAAAAATTGTATCCCGCATCGATATTAATGCTTATGAACCGCAGCTGGAGTTTTCAAAAAAATTGGGACATAGCCAACTTCAAGCTTGGTTGTAAAACACGCAAAGATAACCTGTCAAATGATATATCATTTTCGAAGTGCCCGTCTTAACTCATGACAGCCCAAATTATTTCGAGTGAAATTTATCTTAAGAGCAATTGAAAGGATTTTTTCCGTTAGAAATACGCAATTTAAAGCTTTGGAAAATGCCTAAATTATTACATTTCAGGTTTCCAGAGGGGTTATATTTTTCATATTTGGACAAAACTGAACTAAAAAGATCCTCTAAAAAAAATATTTCGGTTTCCGAACGGCATCGCTGGGCGGTAGTGGGTTAAGCAAGGTTAGATGCCACAAGGGTTACGCTCCTTTGGCGATAAGTCAGGAGGTGAAAATTTACCTTGTGGGAATCAAAAGCCACTAAACAAGAAAGAGTCGAGGCAGCAGAGTTTTGTTTTTGAAAGCCGAGCACTTCACGCCAAATACGAGCTCAGTCCCGCATTGTGAGGTCTTTGATATAAAATGTCGTGCCTTGCCTCTCCTCCTCAAGATGAGGACCTTTTGAGATATGACTGCCGGGCTGCCTGTACGTTTCCAAGCAGACAACCTATTATCATCCGAGAGTAACCACTGCTCCCCTCCCCTCTCCCCTCCGACATAGAAAGTGCATTTTATGGATTTGACCAAGTGGTGGTCCAGCTGGCACCAACCCGGGACGCTATGATACTGAAAATGAACAATTTTGTTTCTTCTTTTTATTTGAGCTTCTCGCCCTGTCTCTCTTGCTCTCTGCCCCACTGTTTTCCGACCTGCAATTTTTAAAATTTCGCGGGAAAAGTGACAGTCCGTTTTTAGCCATGACGTTCCTCAATTCTGGAGACCTCTTTGAGGTCTATCAATCCGTTTATCGTGTCTAGATTTTGACGGGTGAATTTTTTATGTGGGAGCATCTCCTATGATAAAGATTTTTACGAATGAGTGTATGTTTTACGGAGATGTCCTCAAAAACCATGAGTATACATATAGAGTGGAATCTCGGTTATACGTCCAAGTCGGGACTCAAAAATTTGGGTGTTGAACTGAGAGGGATTTACAAGTGAAAATAATCTTCCGTATAACTCTATGTAAAGTATTCTGATGAGACTACACCAATTGGACGTACAAACGAGAGGGACTTACAACTGAGAGACGTATAACTGAGACTTTACTGTAGTAACATTTTTGGAAAACTCTAAACTTAAAAATAGTGATATTTGATAGTCATAAATTCTACTAAATTATCAGCTATTCAATCGGCGCTAATGATTAGTAGAGTTTGACAATTTCACATTTAGAATGAAGCTCGGCTTTCCGACAAAAAGTCGAACACAAGATAGAAAACGCTACCTCTGAAAATTACTGCGTGGGACGATCCTGCGGTTTTTGTCCGCCGTTTTCAAACGAATGGTTCAAAAAGAACAGTTCTCTATTTTGAAGCGGGATTTTTTCATTTAGTTCATTCGGAGAGGACAGCGGTGGCCCTTCTTCCGCCTGGAGAAGGCCTAGGCACCGAATAGCCCTCGTAAAATTCAAACCAATTAGCGCGAAAGGTTAATTACGTTTAAGTACTCAACCTCAGCAGAGTCAGCGTCTCTGCTTGGTGTGCCGTCTCCTCCAGACACTTAGTCCCATACGCTATGTACTGCAGCTAGTGCCATTTCGCTTTTGGAAAAAGACTTTTTAGTGCCTTATAAAGATTCAGCGTTATTGCGAGCAACTTATCAATGAAAGCACGACAAGAACGCAGTAAAATACTTCAATTTGAAGCTTGATGAAGTGTGTGATATCAGGTAAGACAACTTATAACCTATTACATAAAGGGTCGAAGACTAACGGAGAACATACCTTTTTTACGGAAAAAATACCTGTTTTACGAAAAAAAACTGTTTTACGGAAAAAATATCTGATTTACGGAAAAACATGTGTTATGAAGTTCTACGCTTGCTTTACGTGACGCAACAGCTAGCCAGTGAATTGGGGCAGTTCGCGGCCGGGAGGTTTGAGGGAAAGGCGTATACATTTCCACTTTTGGACGCGATAAATCGACGAAATGAGCAACCGACGACGGTAAACATCATTTTTTGTTCCCCCTAAACAATGCTAACAATCAAACGTTAAAAGTTCAACAAAAAAAAATTGGCTGAAAATCTAAAAAAAGCCAAGGGTTCCCCTTGATTTGTTTTACAATTTTTTGGCCCAGAATTTTTTTTAATGGGATTTTTATTTTTTTAATGGTTAAATCTGATTGAGGGAAACTAAAAATGATTAAAACCGATGTGTGTTGCTCAAATTGTGGAGCATGAACGGACCGAGAGAGGCGGTAGTTCACGGCCGGGAGGTTCGAAGGCAAGGCGTAACTTACAATGCTCAATGTGTGAGGACAGGCCGCAAATCAGCGATCTTATTTGAGAGTCATCGGTCCGCGGAAAATCAATTTCTTGACAAATGAGGCTAACAAAGGAGATTCTTTAAAATAGTGACAAAATTTACGGAAAAGTGACAAATGACAAATTGTTTTAAAAAGTGATAAAAGTGACTGACTGGTAGCCCCTGGAAGAACTCATTTCATCAGACGGCCAAACCCGCAGTTCCCTTGATGTTCTTGCGGAAGGAAGCAAACCCTATTTAAACGTAACAACAGCGTCGAAAAGGCTACTGTGAAATGTGACCTAGAAAATTAGGCCCCTGTCATGGAAGGGAGCGAGCTAGGAGGGCAGTTGCCCCACAAGTTAACCCACAAGTTGCCCCCATGACACTGTTTCTGGCGTCAGCTTTTTAAAAGCTGATTATTGTGCTCGGGGCTCCAACTACCTTCCTTCCCGTGGAAACCTTTTAACCCATGTTGCTAACTTAAGCCAATATATTGAGAAGGAAAATATCCGATAGGGAAACCTTCGGACCCTCTCATTACAGGATTCATTTGCATGTCACCGATCAGAGCCTTTCTGCCGACACGACAATATCCTTACAGAACCTGAAATCTCAGTTTTACAGGTTTCTACCCTAATGTTCTGGATTTAAGGTCTCATTACATCACGGTTGAAGACGGCCAACACAGCGAAAACTACCTTACGCACCGTTTTACGTCCCGTATTTCCTAACCTGTTTTGGTTACGTAAAACAGGGTATCGTAATTTCGTGATTTCTAAACATATTAACAATTATATTATTGAAAAGGACTCGTCGAGTGTTCTCAATTGGCATTGTTATTGATATGTGTACCTTACAGTAAAAAAACAAAAACAAAACAAAAAAAACGTCCCCTGTTTTACTTTTGTATCTAAAACAATTATGTAGCTACCTAAGAAGGGGTTAGTTTTTACCGTTAACGTATGCCTTGTTTTAGTTTCGTTAAACACGCAGTCAAGTGCCGCACACATAATTTGTGAGGTACTTTTTCACCTCTGCCACTCTAGTTCAACTGCGATTAACTGGGTAAAATCGTGTAGGTTAGGTTAGGTTAAGTTAGGTTCGGTAACCATAGCCTTGTGCTATGCTCTGTTAATATGATCCGCTGTCACCCAGCCCGCTGCCGCTCACTTCCGGCAACAGATACTGAGTTTCCGCTCAGCTAACCTCACCATAGATTAGGCCAGTTCAGGTAAGGTTAAGTTCAGTCTAGCCTGGACGACCATCGATCATTCGCGCTTCCTCATTTGAACATTTAATAAGCGCGCTACTCCAATTAGTTTGCCGAGTAAAAGCTGGAACGCCTTCTCAAAATTTCGTTTTTATCCGAATCGTATTCTGAACTTTGATGCACGAGAAGGGCGCACACATCGACTAGATATTGGTACCTCTGTAAAAGTTTTTTGCACCGGTTTTTAGCTTTGAGCCGAGTTTTAAAGGGAGGTACCGTAATTAGGTCGCGCAGTGGGCGCTATTTATGTTCTTTGAGGCCCTATTTTTTCGCTTTGACGGGGTTCACGGCGGCGCGGTGTAGCGAGCATAGAGCTTTCAATTGACTCGTTTGACGGACCAAGGTCCATCAGAGGACTCGCCGCAGTTTTACGCAAATGAACCAAAGGAATCGCGAGAAAATATTGGAAGTCACCCGATCCCAAACTTCCCTTCCCCAGTCTCGAGTTACATTCCGGTACTTCCCTTGTCAGATCATTACTGAGGTAAACATACAAAGAAACAACTTTTTCTCTCCCATATTGTAAAAAAAGGCATCCATGGACTTTTTCTCTCCCATATTGTAAAAAAAAGCATCCATGGACCTTTTTTAACAATCACAACGGCGAGGTTTTCTATTCTGCTGCACATATTCATCATTCAGGAAACCCTATAAGGAATGAAAAGTCATCGATAGAATCACGGAGAAAATGACTGAATACCCTCAACAAAATGTTTGGTTAGCCTCAGCAATCCAGAATTTTTGTGATAACAATGTCACTAGGTTTACGGCAAAAACTGTAATTGTTGTAACAATCGATCGACGATGAAATAAGCGAATCTTCGGTCGACCTTATCCCCACTCCAAATGTTTGGCGTGAAGTACTGCCGGAGAGCTCGGACCCGTGCGGAAACCGACGGGTACTAAATACCGTTCGTACTAATATTGTTCTAACAATTGATATTGTCTCTACAACAGTTCTGCGAGACCTGTCTCAGTTGGAACTGTCATTGCGAAATACTGCAGCTTCTTGACGGTAAGTGTCGATAAGAGCATTATTTACTTAGGCCCAGAGTAAAACGTCATTTTTCTCTCTTGAGGATTTGGTGACGGAAGGGGGGGTACTGGTGTCACTCATCATCCCCCCCCCTCAAAACAGGGGGGGGGGATGAGTGGAAGCAGGAGCCTCGACGGTCATCGCTTGTTGGCCATTACTCATTAGGTAGCCATTAGTTGAAGCCATCACGTGACGCGTGGAGGCTTAAGCCCTTCAAGGGGTGAGCAGAGCAGGGCACGGAGGGCAGAGAGACGAGGGAGGGGTAAATACGCGGCGGCAAATCAAATTTCAACAAAATACCTATTAGACCATAAACAAAGAATCAGAATTACATTCATCCGGAGGTTTGGAACAGCGTCAATTGATAATGTACGAGTTTAATTTGAACCATTCGCAAGTCGGCGAGTACTGCAAAACTAAACAATCTAGCAATATCAAGTATTTCCTCTTCCCCCTACCTACACACGGGTGTATTGTGGTTTCAGCGGGGAGGGGACTTTATTTATCTATCAGCGAAAGTAAACTAATGCGAACTTTATTTTTATTACGAACAACCGGAACGGTTCACAAAATGATAACTTTGGAAAAACTATATGCGTCGATAATGTTTTAAATGCCACATTCCTTCAAAAGTTATAAAAATAATAATAATAAAGAGCAATTAAAAAAAAACACTTTCGTTGCGAGTGATTTTTAGTGTATATCAGCTGCTGAATGGAATAAGGGGGGGGTGAAAACAGAATCCCAGCGATATTCAGGATCTACTATACGTATAACCCAACTCGTCGCAAAATCGATTAGTTTAGCGACAGTAAAAATATCAGCCGCCAAGACGTATTGTCTTTTTCTGACATGCTTATTAAAGTTGCAGTAACTAGATCGGTTTAAGGCGTCAAAAACATTCGGCTTTCCGTCGCCTTCATTCCTAGACAAGCTGTTCGAAGAATCAAAGTCGAGGAGCGAACATTTTTGAATAGGCGATCTCAAGATTGGTTTGAGGAATGGCTCCAATTCTATTTCTTTGGCTCGCTTCGCTTGATGGATTACCAACTTAATCAATCAATCGTTTTTCCCTCGTATAAAAATTTACTTTCCCCACAAGATTTATCGAAACACGCCAAACCAACAGAAAAGAGAGAGGAAAAAAAATACTAGTCTGATGGCCGCACATACGAACTAGCAAAGTTTCTATTCCGGAACAACATTTTTCCTTGATTTTTGTTCGCTTGGCAACTTTGTAAGGAAATTGCTGGGTCGTCCCAACCCAACAAAAATCATTACTGAACGGTTTTCCTAACACAAAAAGGACGTTTCAAATGCGACTTTTAGATATCAAAAACTGACACTCCTTTTATATTAGTAAAATGCACGGACGACGGGTTTCGTTTACAGTACGAATTAACCTAAGTCAACCCACTACCGCCCAGCAAAGCCATTCGGAAAAAGAAAAGAAAAATAAGAGGATCTTTTCAGTTCAGTATATTGTAATATTTTAAAAAATATCACCCCTCTGAAAACCCGAAATTTAATAATTTAGGCATTTTTCAAAGCTTCAAATCTCGTATTTTAATGGGAGAATTCTTTCCAATTTCTCTTAAGCTAAATTTCACTCCAAATACTTTGAGCTGTTAATAAGGGTTAAGGTGGTGTTAAGATTCGTGGAGAGAAGACATGAGGTTAGGTTAAGTCAGGTTGCGGGTTTGTGGGAATTATTCCGTGTCAAACTTCCCGCATCTCTGAATCATTGGCTAAAAAACAACAAGCATTCCGTGAACTTAAAGTTGGGAGCTAATCCATCCGTTAACTTTGTTTATGCGCGCGTGGCGAAGCGCGGCAGGGCCTACAGCAGAGCGGAGCGAAGGGATGTGCCGAAAGCTCTCTCCACAAAACAGTGGAGCGCCAAGACTCTTCTTTACAATTCGAACAAAGCGGAGAAGAGCGGCGAGAGTCGAGGCCCGGTAAGGCCGAGGCCCGGTGAGACCGGGGGGGACGGGGCCGCAGTGAGGCCGCGAGGGCCTCGGAAAGGCCGGTCCGGCCACTCTTTTGTGCGCAAATAAAAATGAAAATATTGAAAAGAAGATCTTTTCTTGGTCCCTTCCGTGATTCGCTATCCGCTCGCCGCGTCGTACCACCAGATCCTGTTTCTCCCCGCGGCCAAATAATGAGAGGCAGACTTGCTTTGCTTTCCTGTTCCACCCCGATACGTCCCCTCCGTCTACTACTTTTATTTAGAATTTTACCGTAGGTCTTCTCTCCTTACAATGCAAATTTCAGGGATTGGAATTTCCATCACTCTCAATCTGATTCAGTGAGAGTCACCGAGATTCCGTAAATTTTCACTGAATCTTAGTGACACGGAGAAGAAAGACTTTGTTGGCTCAGCAAAACGTTTTGTTAACATAGCCTCAGCAATCAAGAATTGTTGTGGTGACAATTTCAATTGTTAAAACAACGATATGAATTGTTACCACAACAACTACAGTGCTCACCGTAACAAGTGAAATCGTCACCCCAACAATTCTAGTTTGCTGAGGCTATATTAACAATACGCTTTGTTGAGACAACATAAGGTCATTTTCTCCGTGGACTTTCACTGAATCAAATTTAAAGTGTTCAAAAAAATCTAATTTATGTTATGAAATATTAAAGGATTTCTTGTTTTTTTTTTTATTAAAAATAAAACTAATTAATTTTTCGTTAACTAAAAATGTCGGTTCATTAAATGTCACGGTAGAGAATATGGTGCAGAAATTGAAGAGAAAAACAGTGTAAAATTTCCCCTTAGGATTGAGGGGGAAATGAACAAGCAGAAATAGAGATATTTTGGGCTCGTTTAAAATACGATTAAGCGCGCATTTAAATGTCGTTTCAAGCGGTTCGGCAGCAGAGAGAGAGAGGGGGGCGGTTTATCTGCTAAATCCGCCAGCGACACACTACATCGACTAGCTGATTATAAGGGTTCCCTCTCATACATGGGTCCAAAGGGACAACCTTTGTCGCTCACATATCCCCTTTAGGCAGGCAACCCGCACGGCACCACCCGCACAATACACCAACTTGTACCTTTCAGCTCGCTCATTTTTTTCCTAACCGCCGTTTAACTCTTCATCGGAGGTCCTCTGGGAGAACTCTACCGAAACTACAAAAAATTTCCGTAAGTCATCCTCGCTGTAAAAAAAGAGAACCGATATTTCTGGGAATAATCAGGGTTTACTTTCGCGGCAGAGCTTTCCCCTTAATGGCCGCTGCCTTGCTTAATTTGATCCCTTTTTCCATGTGCAGTTTTGCTCCTTTGTTTTCAGGTCGCGCCAAGGAAGTCACGACGATGGAATATGCCCTTAATTAGTTTCGTTTGGTCAGCAAGCAAGCCGTCTTCGCGACAGGGTGGGGGGCATTCGATAGCGCCAAAAACCACAAGCGCCAGTCTGTAACCGCCAAAAGAGAAAAGTCGCAAACGCAAAAGTTCGTATAGGTTAGGTCAAGTTGGGTTAAGTTAGGTTAGGCTAAGTTAGGTTAGGTTAAGTTAGGTTAAGCTAGGTAAGGTTAGTATTGCGGTTAAGATCTTTGGCGTTTGCGACTTTTCTCGTTTGGCGGTTACGGATTGGCGCTTGCGGCGTTGGCGCTTGTGGTTTTTGGCGCTTATGACAGCTACCCGACAGGGTCACCGAACAGCGATCTATTATCAAAACTAAGATGCGCCTTGAAGGATTAAGGTTGTGTTATTAGAAAGAGGACACTTTGTTTTCTCTAAAAAATTGGTGGGATTCTATTGTGATCTTGATTAAGAAGAAAATTTTGTCCTAAGATTAAGAGGGGGGCGCACCGCTGGATGTAGTATCCTTTCTTGCGGAGATGGCCAAGTTCCCTTGCGTAAAGAATAATGACGTTGCATTTTTTTTTGCTTAAAATACACAACGATTGCGCCGTTTAATAAAACTGTAATAAGAGGTTCAAAAACAGCCTACACTGATGAAATGGATTAATGGCTGCACTAAGTATCGTGTACAGGTCATGTTTTAATCTTTCATTGCACTGTTGAAGTATAACTAGAGCCGCCTACGTTATGTTTGATGCCATGTGCCTACAGCTTCGGAAACACTCCGCTCGACTGTCGCTAATCCTGATGCCGACAAGAAGTAAGCGGCATCAGCTGGCTTGTTGACAATTACGTTAGGTTCACTTAAGTTAGGTTAACTTAGATTGGGTTAACTTTGGTTATTTCTACTTAGATTAGATAACTTAGGTTAGGTGTATTTCAGGTTAGGTTAATATAGGTTAGGTTCATTTAGGTTAGTTTAATTTAGGTTAGGTTAATTTAGTTTAGGATATTTTTGGTTAGGTTACCTTTGGTTAACTTAGGTTGGGTTAACTTAGCTTGGGTTAACTTAGGTTAGGTTAACTTAGGTTAGGTTAACTTAGGTTAAGTAATGTGCATGACGCGTTGCTGATTTCGGCGAGGTAATTACAACGCAACAGGTGGAAATTATGATCTTAAAAATTGACGGAATAAAACGTTATCCGAGAGGAATAGTGAACCGACATTGGGTTAATTATGAGATAGAGAATTTAGTTGGTGTGCGCGCCTCACCTGCCTACGCCAATGTTGCGACTCATTGGCCTATGACGTCATGTATTTGTTTGATTAGTCTGGATCGATACGCGCTTCGCTTACTCGAACTTAATTAACGCTGGGCGGGTATGTGCCCCCCCCCCCCGCAAGTAGTTTCCTCTCTCCGCAGAAAGAGAGCATATGCATACAATTTAACCCCAATTTGCCGCTACGTTCCCAAATACGACTTTCCTCGTTAAGTTATACCTCGTGAGCGACTTGGATACACTACAAGAAACTGCCGCGAGATTACGGTAATCTATGAAAGTTGATTCCAATACAACTGGTCTAATGCAATTTTTAAGTCCAGCAGGATTTACTTGACTTGATCGGCTCATTGATGATGGTACGACCATTTTCGAAAAGGCAAAATCTAACCTCAACATAAAAACCTAACGTAAAGTAAACCTCGATACAACAGAGCCTTAACCTCACACAGACGTTATCTCACTCAACCTAACATAAACTTAAACTAACTTTCCGTAACATACTGTAACCTCACTTACCCTAACATCGACTTTACCTCACAAAACCTAACATAGAATTAATGTCACTTGACCTAAAATATACGTAACCTTATTTAACCTCACTTAAACTAACAAAAGCTTAGCCTAACATAAACAATCAATCTAACATAAACTTAACATCACTCAACACAAACGTAACCTCATGAAACCTAACTTAACCCAGCAGACCGTAGTGGAGGCAATAATACTCGCAGTTCTGCACAAATAAGCCTCTGTAATCAAACCTCGTTTCGCTTTATATCCACGAGAATGCAAACAACAGCAAAGGTTAGGTTAAGTAGATAGCCTCAAGCCTGGCTCTGCTGGGAAGTGCCTTATGTTTTGCTTTGTTATAAACATTCCAAGTCTTTTTAGGTTATGTCACCCCGATCGTACAGTCAGCATCAAAATTCAGAGGGGTTTGGGGAGGACGGATAGTCGTAAATAAAAAGTGTTTTCAGGCGTCTTGAGTCGTTTGTCAATTGGTGATCACGTGACCGTGAAGGGAGCGTCGACAACGGCCATAGCGACGCGGCCCAACCGCCCGCGCGACCCGACGACCCGAAAGAAAAGGTTCTTTGCGCTACCCGTACACGCTACCCGTGGCGAAAGGTCACTCAGTATCAATGTCGCCCGCCGCTTGGTTGCCGTCGTAATCCCATGAGGCCGAATCGCCCCAGTCACAACCTCACAGAATCAAGAGGCGCCATTAGCTTAACATCGTGCTTGAGGTACTGAATCAGTAAAGAGACTGGGGCCATGTACCTCTCATCACTCTTCACGTATACACTCGACACCAAAATTCGCAAACCTGGCAGATGGGTTTTTTATTTAAGGGTCTCTGTGCTCCAGAACATATTCCTCGCTTTTCCGCATATTAAACAGAACGGCTTTAGAGGTTTTGAAAGTTTGAATTTTGTAGAGCTAAAAGCATTTAGAGTGAAATTTTCGTTCGGAGCGTTCGTACAAATTTACTTGCAACAAAAAGTGCGGTCTTAACCTTTTGAAAATTACTAGATATAGAATTTCAGGGCTTTTTTTTAAATGATTTTTTTTGAGAGAATGCACATAGCGGCATTGTTAAAGAAATGTAGGGTAACGCCTATTTTCGAACGAAAAAATAATTCATTTATTTCAGTAATCTAGAGACTTGCCTGGTCTCAGAAGATTTACAACCACGATAAAAGAAGGAAAAACTGCCCCTATCTATGAAATAGGAAAACAAAATTGAACGCCAAACACAAAACGTTTGGGCAAAAACTGAATGAAATCGCTGGAGCACAAATTCTTTTGCGTTTGTGGAACATTCGCGGTTCAAGATCGTTAGAAAAGAGCTTTAAGCCGGCCAACTGAGAAAATTGATTTACCAGTGGCGCTACTACAGTATAATGAGGCAAAACGAGGAAAAGAAAGCATTGTTACCACGGCCATTAATTGAATTTACCCGGTGGGTACGGCATTGTTGTAGCCGAGACACAAACACGTCATCCTCGAATTTCACCGCCCTTTTAACTTCAAAAGACCAACTTGCCGTTCTGGTAAAATCGCGTTCTTTTGTTTTAAGCCCCCCAAAAATTCGCCATACATACAAAAGAATACCCCTTCTATCCAAAAAATATGATTAAATAAAATACTCGCTAATGAAAATCAACTTAGAGCGCGCACGTGAGTTTGTTGAACGGATGGCGGGAGTTCTTACCTTGCTCGTTGATACGACGTAAACTAAGTCCCCAGAGGGAGCCACTGTTGTATCCGGTAAAATTGAATATCCTCTATCCACAACAAGCGAGGCGTAAGCCACGGCGGACTTAGCTCCGGATACAAGGACCTGCAACAAGAAAACGCAACATTCATATCAAACCATGGACTAACTCCGCATTTCAGAGAAGCAGAGAAGTCGTCAAGTGCCCAAACACACGATTGACCAGTAAAATGGGACCGGCAGCGGGGTAACTGTCCCTTTTGACTAACAGCATGGTAATCCCGAAAGGGAGTAACACTATGAATCGACTCTATCAACTGTAAAGGTAGCATTTTCTCTTGTAAACCTGCTTCGACTTAAAGTACGCGAACACGCGCTAGGTTGACTGAAGTTAGGTTGACCTTGGCTAGATTGACCTACGTTGGGTTCACCGAGGTTATGTTAGGTTCGGTCAAATCACTTGCCTACACTCGCTACCACTCTACGCGGCTGTCGCCAGGTTGTTACCGCTTAGATAATTGTAATAAGTCTTTCCAGGTTACAGATCAGCTGACATGAAGTCCTCACGAAAAGAAGCTATTGTCAATCATATTAAGATCAAGATGGGGAACACCGCTACGTGAACCCGAGGTCCTTTCTTTAACCGGTGAATCTCACAGCCCCACATATGACATCTTTCGCAGGTGAAAGAACATCATGTGGCTTTCGCCTTATAATCATAATGTAGTTACAAGAAGGAACCACGAATATTTAAACACCGCATTTTACGATGAATTAGGGTCGTTTTTTTCCCCGCAAATTACAAATTAGGGAGTCGAGCCTCACATGGGCCGGGCCGGCTGTAATCAATTTACGCTTTAAAAAGACAATATTATGTCGAAAAAAGACTAAGAAAGGTGTTCTGTTGTTAAAAGCAAGAGTGCTCGGCCTTCTTCCCCTTTATTTATTTCCACGCCAGCTCATTTTTTTCTTTTTCTTTTCGCCCCGTTTATCAAGGCTTCCCACCTTTGTTTCCAGCGATTTGCATAGGCAACTCTTGCACCCTTATTTCTACAACATTACGTTTATGCCCCCCCCAAAAAAAGCATCCCATCTTAATTTTTTTTAAATGCGTTAACTTAATAGTCGCCATAACTGATGGCGATTACATCTCAACGACAGTCTGTCACAGAGACTTCAAGCAACATCAGACCAAAACGGCGGCCTTACAAAAAGGTAGCAAAGCGCAAAACACCTTTTCTACAAACTACCTAACCTACGGTTATAAGACTTTGTCTTTTGTTCTCATAGATCAAGGCATTTGTGAACCATCACAGTTTAATCAAATGGAAAGGTCTTACCTGCTTTGGGTGTGAAAATAAAACGGGGTAGTACGCATGTAGATAATTTTCCGACCATATAATTCAAAAGGTCTCGGCGAGAGCTTTTTATTGATAGGGCTGAACATAGGTCTATCTAGAAAAATAATCAAAATGCGTACTAACTCCGTTAAATTTTAGCACCCGAAATAAGTAAGAGTTCACTAATACAGGTGTTTCGTTTTTACTCATTCTTCACCTCTCCCTACCAACCTTCCATTTGAGAGGTAGAAAAAACGAGTATAGCGCTCAACTCGGATGACGTCCGTTAGCCAAGTCGAAACCAAAAGGATATACAAGGAAAAATCCAAGATAAGCAATGAAGCTCCTTATGTGGAGGTGTGAATAGGAAAGTTACGTCAAAATACAACACGCCGCACAGCACTTATGGGGCGTGAACATTTTAACGAACGAAGAGAAGTACTCTTAGGGTTAGAACAAAGTCCTTTGTACGCTTATGCGAGATACTGATGTGCGACATTTCATTATTTCAAATAAAAATTACTTTTTAAAACTTCGAAAAAGAAACTAAGGAAAAATTATGTCGAAACATGAAATAAAAAAAGGAATCTACCCATGGTTCACATGTGATACTACTCACATGCTACTAAGGTCTGCTTAACTTCCCAGATCAGACGGGATGGGGTGTATCCAGACACTACCTCCCGACGCGTAGTTCGTCAGAGTGAGGTTGGGT
>Ga0058701_10000678_pt1 | contig 22778 bp, 10 predicted proteins | sample AgamicOrMae_FD_97039 | JGI IMG/M metagenome (GOLD analysis project Ga0058701, IMG submission 97039) | Agave microbial communities from Guanajuato, Mexico - Or.Ma.e | ecosystem: Host-associated > Plants > Phyllosphere > Phylloplane/Leaf | place: Guanajuato, Mexico | collected 2012-06-04 | reverse complement strand
TTATGAAAACTGCATGTAACCAAACGCATTGCCCAAAAAGTAGATTTCGAGGTTATTTGTATATCTTTTCGTGCAATTATCTTGAGTGTACGGTAGCTGTGATTCCTTTAAAAGGTTGTTTTCTATTATTTTTCGAATTGTGATTATGAACTTAAATTTGGAAACGTCTGTGACAAAGCAATGTTACTTGAAATGCGTGTAAAAATGCTATGATGTTCCTAAAGATATTTAGTAACATGATTCATTGTCCATGATATTTTTCTTTCATCAGAAGAACGTGTGCCTGCTGCGAGTACTCAGTTTGACCAAAGCGAGCCTTCAATTGAACCAAATTATATTAGGAGCATTAAAAGCACAGGCGTAGGCCTGATGGGAGTCGCAATACGGCACTGTACACTTTGACAATGCTCCACAACACGCTGAGATTTTCTGCAGGACTGGTACTTTTACTTAAGAAGATTTTAAAAGATGCTCTGTCTACCTCTCCTCTTCTACCTTCCGTCACCGAGGCGGGCGGATTGAGGCACAAGGTACTTAACATATGCAAACCTAACGGTTGCCAAGCCTAATACTGCTTACTCCTCGGCGTCAGGCTGCCTCCGAGACTTATAAGCATCAGGCTTGGCGACCGGCAGGAAGGTAAGTGTCTTGTGCCCCGCTTTGTGGTCACCCTTGCTCGATGTTAAAGGCGAAACACATGAGCCAGAAAATAATTAAATTTAAAATTTACAGATAATAAACTATTTACATTCAGACAAGCAATTCACAAGTTGTCAGGAGAATTTTTTAGCTTTATCCGGACGATTATTTACTGTTGTACAGCGATCTCGATATTACGCCAGGCTGTTTGTGAGAAGGTTAGGTTACCCTGGTCCGAGAATCCATAGCATATCCATGCATGGATTTCAAAAAATTCACGGATATTAACATGGATATCCTTGATTTTTGGATGTGTCTTCAATTATCCATAAAAAGTGGATATCCACATTAATATCCAAGCAGGAATATCCATGCAAGGACATTCTGCAATGAATATCCGTAAAAAATAAATATCCATGAATAGATATCCACGTTTTAATGGATACCAGTCTTCAATTATCTATGCTTTTATGGATATACATTTTGATATCCATGCATTGACTTGCTATGGATTCTCGATCCAGAGATAAGCTAGATCAAACGACGCTAAATTAATTTTAAGGTATAATCCATAGGAAAGGCGTGCCCGTGACACCACAGTGTATGCATATTGTATCACCGCCAGTAAAAAATCTTGACTAAAGATTATCAACTGTGCCACACCGTGCAGTACAGTGAGGAATGAGATTAAAGAGAGGAGGGAAATGGAATCGATGACGTCACTCGCATATGATAACACTATTAAAAATAACTGGGAAAAGTAAAAAGTATTGCCAGTTATCTCTCTGCGGCATATGTACGCAAAGACACGGTGAAATTTTTAGGTGCATAAGAGAAACTCTCCCCTCCTAGCCAATAAGAAAGTCTTGGGCATCTGTCAGATTTCACGCAACTTTTCACAGAGTATTCTCTGATAATCAAGAATATAAAGGTATTCAGAACGATGCCAGGTCGGAAAATTCTCACAGAGAATCTGAACTAGTACAGTACCCACTAAACATGTAAATGTACCGCACCTACACCTACATGGAAAAAAAATACTTCACTCCAAAAGTATATCATATTTAAGCTTTATGTAAAACGTCTTCGCGGAACGACAAACTGCTTTAAACGCGGATGGCTGCTCGTAAAGATGACCTCAAAGGCAAATGAGGTCATTATTTGCTTGTTCATAAAACACATCCGTGCTCGGTTTTGAAATAAACCCGCTCAATATTTTTGGAATTTTAAGACAAATGATGGGACTATTATGTTTTAACAGTCTTGACGATGACCGCAAAAAATATGCCAATTTACCAGGTCACTTTTGGTGTTACATAATAGAAGCGATAAGCAGCTTCAGGCTTGAAGATGACAGTCGAATGGAGCGATGACAAAGCAAGGCATAGGGCACCTAAACTTCGCACTTACAAGTCGGAGGATGAATGAAGAAAATTACAACTCTAAAAACATAAGAGGTTGAAGTTAGCTTGGGTCTCAGTCTAAATCTGAATTCATCTACCAAGCGAGAAAGACTTAAGTCTTCGTATTCGTGTTTACCCTTTTGTACGTGCACTTCCGGCGGGACGGCGCCCATTAGAAATCGAAAGTTTTCTGTTTAGGGCCAGGATTTTGCGAACACTGTAACCATCACGACTCTGCGAAAGTTCTCGAAAGTACACGCTCTTGCCAAAGGAATGCAAGGATGAGACGCTACTTTTCTCTCTAACTTTCCCGATATGGAATCTGGGTTTAAAAATTCAATTTTTTTTCGCGGATTCTCGCGGTGTTCCTCAAAATAACGACCAGGGGGACGGGGTCACGATTCTTAGGGGAAGAGGAGGGCGTTGTCTCGGACCGAAAATGCTTAGGCCTTTCATTTTACAATGCATACGTTAGATTGATTATAAAAGTCAAGAACGAGATGTGCCGAGCGAGTTATGAGCCGCTGAGCATTTCCTGAAATGATGACGCTACCCTCTCGACACAAGCGTCATGCGTGTTGTCTCTTACGGACTGAATTCCAAGATTTTAGACCTCTAGTAGGCAACACGCATAGCACTCATGTCAAGGTGGTAGCATTATCGTTTCAGAAAATCCTCAGGGGCTCGTAACTCGCTTGGTAGCAGAAGCACGCAGTTGTTGGCGTATTGCTAGCAAATGCGCAATCCTAAAAGTGACTCCGCCGCTCAAACACGAACAATAACACGTATTTGCGCCCTTCCCTTGCAGACAAAACTGCATCGAACCCACTTCGCCCGCCGATTCAATTCGCCCCGTTTTCTTCCTGTGGCCTTACTGCTGCGTTTACTTCCCGTGGTTGATCGTGGCTAAGTTAAGACTACGCAGTGACGTCAATACGAGAGGTTGATTATTCTTTGTTTTGGTCTTAAACCGCTTTAATTGCTTTCTGGGTTATCATGTTTTGGGGAAGCGTGATAATGTCGGGGAATTCCTGCCGGTGGAACAATGAAGAATGGGCTGGTACCGTAAACGGCTACTTTTATGAGTCAGGGGGTATCTCCGAGGGATACGGGTACGGTACGAAGGCTTACTTCTAAATTTTAATAATCGCGATTTACAGTCATGCACTGTAAAATGTAAAGGTTGCATTTTCTGTCTTTTGTAAGCGGCGTCAGGCTTACCGAGCCCGAACTGGGCGATGCAACGACGGCGAAGCGCTGGATACATCATCCATCGCCGTAACACACGATATGGCCTTTGGCTTATAGGTTGGGTGAACCCTCCGATAGCGTCAATGGTTGTCAAGAATCGAGACAGTAAAGTTGTCATTCCTGCACGTCACAAGATGACTCCGTCCGTGAAAACTACTTCGTTTTTGAGTGCTAATCTCAAACGCTATATTATCAACCGTCATCGTTAAAGAAAAAATACTTATGGAGGTGAGTTGAAAAAAGAAAAAGCGAAACTTGAAAAAAAGATGATTATGTTCATTTCATTTGTTCCAACTAATTGAAAAGATTTCCAACTAAACCTCCGTAAGCACCGTAACGCTCAAAATATGACAGCATTTAAAATAAAGTTGAGTAATTTTTTTTGAAGTTGTAAGTTTTTATTACAGTAATTGTTGTTCGGAGTCTTCCCTTCGCTTGCAGCCAAACTGATGGCAAAGGGCCTGCAGACTCCGGCGCTCAAGGTCAAAGTGAAGGGTCTGCGGCCAGAAGCCCAGGGTCAGGGGCCCGAGGTCAAGGGCCTAGGGTCAAAGGCCCTGGCTTATGAGATCGCAGCTTGGGGGCCCAACATCTATCAACCTGAGGCATACGCTGTACAGTAGGTCACAAAAGTCATGACCCCTACTGCAATAAAAAAAATGCACAAAGAAGCAGGGGTCATGAATTTTGTGACTCAGAGTACATATATTTCGAAAAGCATTAGCATTTTTCCCCTTTTTGTATTCTAATTTATATCGCTTAGCCGTTTGAAGCGAGGTATAAGGCACCTAGGTAAGTTTACCTATTGTCGCTGAGCCCAGTGTCACTTCTCGGCGACGGATTGCCGCCGGTGAGAAGTGAAGACCATCGGTGGCAGTCAAGTGGAACCATAGCGGTGCGGAGCAGAATGCATACCAAAGCCGGATTAACCTAGTCTTGGTTCACTTAGCTTCACTTGGTTTTTGTGCCAGATGGCACAAAAAAACATCTCTGTTGTGAGACGACCAAAAGATTTTACACAGTTTTAATAACATTAGTATCACCGCAGTCCAATGAAATACAGCGCGATATCTCTGAGACGTCTTAGAGACAGCCTCCACCTTGCAAAGGTCAAAAGCGATGCGCATGATATGTCTTGTTCTAAACGATCTCTCATGCGCGCACGAATAGATGCGGCAGGGTGATTTTTGCTTCCCCCAGAGACGCGTTCGAAAACGGCACCCGAGGATGTTCTGTCTCTTACACATGGAGCTTTGTAAAGAAAGACAGAATATCCCTCGGGTGGTGTTTTCGAACTCAGCCCAGGGGCGGACTGGATTGCTGGTGGTTCGGATTTCCGCATGTGCCCCTCCCCCACCACATATTTCGTTTATTCTTATTTTAATAAAAGAGGACGAGACCCCGCAAAACAGTCGAAGTCAGAGATCATAGACGAAAATATATAAATATTATTTTTTGTGTAATGAACAAGATTGAAGTAAGATATTCAAAGCTGAATACCAGAATACTGTAACGTCCACGACAAGAAATAGGCGAGGCCACTAGGCACACGAAAATATTTATTAGGAATAGAATGCTTGAAAAAAGTTTATTTTTTCCCACTTGACGCACGATCACATTTTGACAGACAACGAAATTTCAGTCGCTTCAGAATGAAGTATAAAGACAGCAGTCAGCGGCTTCCACAAAGTACAGGAAAGATCACAGTAAAACAAACACGAACACTTAATGGGACTGGAGGTCCAACAGATCCGCCAAAGTCTCAATACCTCGATTTTCCGCTCATTGACGGTGATCACACCATAAGGTGAGTAAAAATATTTCTGAAATTGCAATTTCACATCACGAAGGAAGACGAGTACTTTGCTGCCATTTCACTCCGATACATATAAGCTGGTACACTCGGTTCAAGTAATATGATCCCGACCGCGAAAAATTTGTTGCGTACACCCACTGTTGTCAGATTATGCGATTCCGAAAACTTCAAACGACAGAGACGTCCCTTAAAATGTCGAAGATAAAAATTTGCGCACAAAAACAATACTCTAGAACTCACTTGGAACTACAAACCAGGTGATGATACAACTTTGGATCCTTACCGGTTTAAAAGATATTTGTTATTCAAAATCGCAAAATCCGAGATCAGTGTTGTTTTGACACAAGTCAGCGGTGAACTAGCAACGTTTTAACTGTCATGGATACATTCTCATGGCAGTATTCCAGATTTTGGATTTGAAGATAACCAATCCAAAACCTATGGTGCCAAATCGAGAATAAGCTTCAAGTATTTTATGCCAACTATCCTCACTATTTTCATTTCAAGACATACACAGAGCAAGTATACCGTAAGAACACCACTAGGGAGCTGCCGTAATTTTCAAAGGTTCCAATCCCTAAAATGCTCACTTCTAAGTGAACTTCATAGCGATCTTTTCGGCTTGAAATTATTGGCACCTGTTTTAAAAGGAAAACTAAATAATCACGTGTGAAAGTTATCCACTAGAATCTAATTCTTTCCAGATTTAAGGGGGAGAGATTCAAAATCAACAAAGACGAAAATCGACGAACGAGTACATCCCCTTCCAATACAAACTTGACGAAATTTTCCTGCTAACGGCATTTCTGTGTTAATCTTACTCCTGGTGGCGGCCCCGTGGCTGTCGTAGACTGTAGGTTGAAGTATCATCTCAAACTCGAGATGTTGCTGTTCCAACCACTTCCCCCATTCTTACCTATTTTTCATACTGTTCGCATCCATGCGAAAAAAAAATCAAAACACCTTCAAGTCTTTTGCATTAATATTCATCTTCATCATCAGTATACTGGTAATCATCATCGTCTGTTCCATCATAATCTGATACGTCAACATCATCATCATCGGAGTTGAAAGACTCAACGGAAACGACAACTTCCTCACTGTTCTCATCACTTCCGCTACCCTCGACACTACCATCGCTTCCCTCGTCGCTGTTTCCGTTTCCGTTGCCATGTCCGCTCTCATCCGAATTTGAGCTTTCCTCATGCGAACTATAACCTCCAGACTCTTCCGAATCCCCATCTACTTCATCAGAATCAAAACCAATAACGACATCATCATCTTCGTCGGTAAATTCCTCTTCGACGTTCATCGGTTGCAATCCATCTTCACCCGAGTGACTACCATCACTTGCTACGGGACCAAATAAACCGTCATCATCGCCCGCTTCATGAAACTCATCAAAATGGATTTCATCATAGGCGTCATTATCGAAAAAATCATCGGCGTCGTCGTATTCGTCGTATATGTCGAAATCGAGGGCCTCTTCATCATCTGTATACTCATACTCATCATCTGTAAAATCATCGTCATCGAAGATCGACGGATCAAACACCAGCTCTAGATCTTTTATAGTGTGTGCTTTCTGAAACGCAGCTTCTGTGAGGAGAGGGTTGCCAGCCAAATCCAGGAATTTCAGATTTGGACACCTTTCTACAAGCTGGAATATAACTAAAAGAAAAAAACAAAACAAAATCATTCCGGATTTTTTTTAATGAATATGGAGCTGAGACGACTTACATGGGTCGTCGACGTTGTGACAGCTCGATAAACTTAGCGTTGATACGGAAGGACTTATATTCGACGTCAGGGCGGTCAAGGCAGCGTTTGAAAGGTTTGTGGAGTTTAAATATAGGTTCTTCAAGCTGAAAGTAAACAGACAAATTAGAAAGAAAAGCATTGAAAAGTAAAATCAAGATTGTTTGCAGACTTGCTAGTACTAAACTTCCTGATTTCTCCACGTCAAAAACAAAACGTTACCTTGATTTCTTTTCATCATAGGATATTACGATCAGTTATTTTTCTAACCAGAAACTCAGCTAATATTAATTTAGATCAACCTAAACTAGCTTTGGAAAAAACAGAGCTTAATTTAACGATTACTTGCAAGAGTTTTAGCTTCAACGAACCTAGATTTTATAAATGCCTCCTTGAGATAAATGCACCCTGGAGTTTTTAGGAGAGACACAAACGCAACTCCCCAAAAAATCACTCAGAGAATAACTTCAAGATATAAATTTAAAAGTCGAAGTACTTTTGGCATCCCTTGAGTACGGCAGTGAGTCCTGGAGCGTCCAGACCTTGAGCATTAGACAACGTCAGGGATTCAAGTTGAGCATTTCTTCCAATCATCTCACAGACCGCCCGATTTACGGAGACACCCCCTGCATTTAAATGCACGAGATTGCGGCAAGGGCTTAGTAGATGAGCAAGACCTGAAAACAAAGGAAACATTTTCCCAAAAGCCAATCTAAAGCACATCATGCACTGAATCAGAGGATACGTTTTCAATCTCTTATGTATCACCTATTGTTGCAGAGCGGATATACATCGGAGCGAGGCACAAGGCACTTAACCGAACGGTCAAAAAGCCTGATGCAGCTGATTCGGCGGCAGAAGCCGTCGATAAAATGCCTAACGTTCGGCTACAACTTAGCGCAGCGACAGCTGAGCAAAAAGAGGGACAAGACACCTACCCTAAGCTAATTAAATCTACGTTAACCAAACCAGACAACCTAATCGAATTTGGGCGGCGTATTTAAATTTTGGGCGACGAAGGATAAAGTTTCTAAATTTTACGGCGCATTTAAAAAAGAACTGCATGCTTCAGTTTTTCCTGAGTTTTTCATTCAGCATTTTCCCTGACTTTCCAAGCCACTTAATTTTCCCATGACTTTACCCTGACTACCCTGACTTTCTGACCACGTCGCAAGCATGGTATGGAACACACGAAGTAGAAAATGCAAGCTTTCATGAGGCATCGACAAAGCAGCATTCCAAGTCTGGTTTTTGGATACTTGAAAAATCAAGGGGGAAAACCCATACAGGGGTTACAAGGAGGAGTACATCAAGTTCAGTTATCAGTTCGTTTTCTTTGGGAAATCGCAATTCCTGTATGACAAAGGCGTGTAACCTGTCGCAGGTTGATCAAAACAGCAATCTGATAAACGCTAACTTTTTTCAAGTGTAAAATATCGGTACCTGATTGGCAGACCATGTCGATCCACTCATTTGAAATAACAAGAAGTTACATAAACTCAACTAATAAAATAAAAAAATAAATAAAAAAGCTGCATTTCTCTTTGCTTTAGTATGTTTAGTTTTTGATAGATAAAACTAATGGTTTTAATGACTTCAAATTGTTTTAATTCAAATATGAATATTCATACTCCCTCAACGAATATAATACTTAAAATAGGAGCCTTTACCTCTTTTTGATATATCTAGACTCCTAATATCCAATTCCTCAATTTTGCTTTTATATTTTTTCGGGAAACATCTCCTCCACGGATCTGGATCCAAAACCTGCAAAACAAACAAAGTGAGATGTTGCAGGTTACTTCGGCCAGAAAGTAACAGTGAAATTTACGGGGTAATGCAAGTTACGTTCATGAAGTTACTTACAGTGGTTAAAACTATGTTTAAGTTGCGAATTCCGCGCTGAATAAACCTGGCTAATACTCGAAGGGGAATTCTTTGGCAACTAAGAAAAGCATCATTCCAAAGGCTCTCGTCTGATGAAATTCTCTGCCATCGCCGACAAACCCTTTCACAGAGGGCCAAATGTTTAATTTTATCTTCTGGTGGCAGGTGCCTGAATATCATTATAATTAATTCATCTGGCAACGAGTTGAAATAATCTGGAAAAAAACAACAACATTGAAACAGCTTAAATCCAGTACTCATCACGATGGTTAGACGTTAAAATCATAAACGTACCAACATCTGTTGAATTATCCATTTTGCAATCCGTAACAACTGTTGAACCGATCTCCATCTATAAAACAAAAAAAAAGTCATCATTAAATAATATTCCAAATCGAGCCTATTTCCTATCAAGCAGTTAACAAAACGGTGACGTTAGCTGAAACGACAGCCAATAACACATTACGTGAGATGGCCTATCTTCCGTATTATTCTGTACACTGCTTTCTATTAGACTTGTTTCCTCAAATATACTCTTTACCTTGCGTATAGAAGAGAATTCACACTGTTTTCTATGCGTATTTTTTTTAATGTCTCGGGACATTTTGAGGAGTGGATCCTCATGTTACTTGAAAGTGGAGTCATTGTTTTTGCGTAGTTTTAGAAAGTAACTAAACGAAGTCGAAACTTCGATTAAAACGCCAGCCTCATTACTGATTACGTTGAAAAAAAGATGTTTGAAAACGAATACAGAATCCATAATTAATGGTGGTATTCTAGTAACATTGCTTTGGAAAAAAAAATCCCGTGGCGTTGAGAAAAGCAAAAGATGCTGGCCGCTCGGAGACGGCTAACAGAACGCCCGACAAACCGACCTTAGGCAACATGCACAACATGTATGTACTCATGTTGCCTAGGCGCTGCTCTGCAGGGGCTCTCTCCAAGCGTTGGGCAAGTTACCGCAGGCGGTGTTTTTTTTTTGTCTTTTATTTTTTTAAATGAGAAATACTGAGAAGAGCCCTTTTCATGGCAGATTTTTTGTGCAACTGAGAATAATTTCGACGAATATTTAAGAAAACTTAAAATAGTATCATTCGTGAAAATTTAAGTCCAAAGAAACGCTTTTCACTTCCGAGATTTGTCCTTCTTTGAACTGCACGCGTGGGACACTGTGAATTTAAGTGGGATTTTGTTCCTGTTGTGCTGATATTAAATTAAAATAAAAATTAAAATGTAATTCCTAATTTTACTCTTACATCTCTCAGCGCAACCACCCCTGCAAAACTTTCTGCCCAAAAGATGGACAATGTAAAGAGACGGCTAAATTAATATTTTTAATGGAAAGATTCAAGCTTACTAAGTAAGACGACGCATAGGCCTAATTAAGACCCGATAAATGAGTAATATACTCATAAATTGATACTTACGTTTTGGTCCAACTGTTCCGCAGGTTTTGTTGCGTCCTCGACCAATAGCTTCGGCTTCATACTCTGGCAAGTGTCCACCTGAGAAAAAAAAAGTATTGCCTCAACTTATGATCGAATTTTTTTCTCTGAAAGGGGTATAATAACACTCTGAAATCGAGGATTTTTCACTCGATCTCGTGTTCCACCTTTTGTTGAAGTCAAGCGGGGAGAGGTAAAAGGCAAAACTTCACTTAATCTGGGTTAACTTAACCTGACAGTTGCCAAGCTTAGTGATATCGCTTACTTCTCAGCGGCGGCGTGTTAAGAGGGGTATGAACCTCCCGCTCGTCGGCCATGGAAGCCCGATTACAATTACAGATTACCCATGGGTAAAGCCCTATATCCAGTTAAAGATACGCGAATGGTGTTGAGCGCTCGGATTGGCGGCGATAGAAAGAGATAGAAGATACAAATTGCCGTGTGAGAGAGAGACAGAGATACTCGCTTGCATAAAAAAAAATGGCGGCCGTGCCTACAACGCCCGTATATAGGAGCCATTTTTTCTACCGCTGTGCGCGTTTCTTTCGCGTCTCTTTAACTGAATCTAGGGCTTTACCGATGGGTAGCGATAACATATTTTGAAGAAACGAATGCCGGCAAGAGGTCCAACAGTCTTGCTCAGCAGGCAAGCACCCGAGCGCTCAAACTGCTCGCACGCCTCTCAAGAGGGTGTGACGAAAAAAAAAAAACCCTGCTGCAAAGGAGTAAGCGCCCGGCATCAGGTTAAGCGATGGCCGAAGCGAGAGACAAATGCACGTGACCTAAATCATAATGTAGGTTAACATTGACTAGCCTATACGATTGAACAATAAATTTTCATAATGTGTTTGAAAAATAGCCGAGAGAGGAGTGACAAAAAATTACAGCTTTGAAATTTACAGATCTCCATGCAATGAACGGCCTGCTGATAGCGACTTATCTTGACTCGATCAGCGGCGCACCTCAAAAGAGCTTCTCTCGCATTTGACTCAGCAAGTTCTAAAAATGTACCAGTACATTTAAGTGCGCGGTCAGATCTACCGATAAGCTGTTCTGACCAGCCTAAAGAACAATCAGAGTCAAATTTTAACATGCACAAACCTCACTTTAGTCAAAAAATGGAAATAATCCATTGTCTTCAAAGGAAACGTGAAAAGGTTTGCCTGTCAAGACTGATATACATTTCTAGGAGTGTCAGGATCAGGAGCGGGGAATTTCCGATAAAGCTCCGCTGAACGAGTTCGTGCAACCGTTAGGTACCAGTACGATTAATAAAATCAACGCAGCAAGATGATCGCTCTCTCTCCACAAAGGGAATATGTGAATAAGGCTATTTAAATAGTGTCGTTTCTTTCGTGTTCTTTAACGAGTAGTTCTCGTTTGTTGAATTTTTCGGCCCCTTTCAATTTTTTATAAAAATGTTTGCGGCCAGTAGTTGATTTTCGACGAGAGTATACTGTTTTACCAGTTGTGTAGCGCTGTGTATGAAAAGGTTTTAACGAACGTCCAAATTTCAAAAATATACCAATAATATGGCAACGACGACATCGTTATCAATATTCACCCAAAATTTCCGTTCGTTGAAATCGGTAACAGCACGATCAAAACATAATTTAATTTAGGTCCGCATAGTCCGCACGTTATCAGGTAAAATACATGATTAAAAAAAAAAAAGCTCAAGTAGGCAACTTGCACTACACGAACGTCCTCGATAGACCTTTCCCCTGTGGAGATCCTTAAAATCGCGCTTATCCTAATGAGTGCCCCTTTTTTGGAGGAGAAATAGGTTATGTGCCAGTTCTCAGGATTTTTATCAAAGCCTCAAGAACGCAGGATACGTTTTTAGATAAGAAAAATAATTTATTATTTTCGTGTACAAAATTCAATAGACTCATTTATCCTACTAAAATCAATTACACAACTCAACAACTTCTCTGTACACATAGTCCTTCCAGACAGACGAGGATAGTAGCGTAACACAGGGTTTAAAAAAAAACTTGCATAAGTCTGTCTAAGAAAGTCGTTCGATACAGTTGTACAAAAAGACTGACTTACCTAAACTTACGCAGCTCATTAGTACAGCAGCAGATCACAAATCTTACAGGATTGAAAGAAAAAACTCAAACAAAAAAAAAAGAACAGAGCTCAATCTTTAAAATAACTAAAACTTTTTGGAATCCAGTGACGGTTCCAAAAATTATCGCATCCCGTACAGACGTTCATTTCGAACGAAAGAGGTTGATTTACTACCACAGCCGCGTCTCATATACACATGAAGGGGTCATAAGAAACGAGAAACGACTTATCATGGTAATATCAAAGTGAGACCCTGCTCTCACTAAATGGCGACATAACTCTCAGAAAAGTAACAATCACTTGTCAACGACTCATCACTAACAATTGTAAGAAAAAAATTTGTTCCACTCAACCTCCTAGACATCACTTCAACATCTAATAAAAGTACTCCTTCCACACGAACTGTCATCAATGCCTGAATCATCGCTTTCGGATATTCGTTGCTAGAGTAAAATCGCTTGTAAAAGTAATCATTTAAATTAAACAAAACTGTCTCTTCAAATCAACACCACTTCTTTGAGGAGTACGGCTACCAGACGTACGGCCATAGAGACAGGGCATGGGAAAACTATCCCTATTCCTAACTCTGGCGCCATCTAATGGCAGCAGCTCAAACTGCCCACCCTTTCCATAGCAAAGGGCTGTCAGTTCGAGCTGCTGCTGCTAGATGGCGCCAAAGCAAGAGTTTGGGATTCAACAGTTTTCCAACGAGCTGAGTAACATCACTCGTAAAACAGTCACCATTAAAACAAACTTTCCAATCAACCATCTATTCATCTTCTTGCTGCTTTTGGAAGAACTGCTTTCAGAGCTACTGTCATCACTTTACGAGACGTCGTCGACTACAAAACCACCTTAAAAAGAGTCACTGCTGGAGTTACCAAAGTCGCCCTCAAAGAATAACAAACCGGGAGGCACATTAATACTGCTATCGGAATCATCGGAGTGCCAATCGGTTTCCCAACTCCCAATTTCCCAATCGTAGTCTTCGTCTGAGTCCACGGCTACCTGCTCGTTTTTCAATTCCTCCAAATTCCGCAAGGTGGACGTCACTTCAACTGCCGAGTGCGACAGAAAAGGGTTATCGCTGATATCCAGGTGAGTTAGGTTGGGGCACAACTTGACAATACTCGCCAAATCTGGAAAGATAAATTCCGATGGATGAGTCAGAGGAACAAATAAGGGTAGTGAGTTCTTAGTCACTGAAAGTTCGACCAAATCCTCTCCCACAGTATAACAGCGCTTTCCTGGGGAGCAAGATACCGGTACCGGGTTCCTAGCCCGAGTGAACCTAACCTTCAATGTTTTAGACTTGAAGGTGGCAGCGGCTTGGTCGGAGCGCGCTCGCGGATAAAGGGACCATTAGGGTACCTCAATCAGCAGGGGGTAAGAGAAATGGAAATAAGCGCTCCGTACTTACCTTTATCTGAAAAGTGGCAACCAAAGCTGCGTAGATTCAAGCGAAGCAAAGATGCCGGTAACTTCTCGGTTATAACATTCAAGTTTGATCGATTCGGATTTGTTTGACTTAAATCGAGATCCTCCAATCTGGGGAAATAAAAACAGGTCAAGTTAACGTACTGTACATGATTGTGTCTTAGAGTAACCTTGACTTAGAAATTAGTTTAAATGGGCGCTTTTAACGGTAGTTCTCAGAGAATAGGTCGTGTATTGATCAGAAAAAAAACTTCCATTTTCGCGAATTTCGAAACTTAGAAGCCTAGTTTAAACATGTATCATGCGTCCTGAATCGCTCCAAAGCTGAGTGATCCACAGTTTTTTACGTTGATATCTTTATCGGTCAAGAGGTTAACCGTGCTTACAGATACAGTTCCGAAATCAAACAGTAGTTACTCTTAGCGTTCTTATGATTACTTCACAGGAAGTCTGCTCCAGTCTACACGGTAAATTTGAGGGATTGAACTTTCATTCCAGCTCTCGTCGCCAAGTCAAACGGAGCATTAAAGAAGCGAGACAGAAGGCACCTCACCTAACTTGATTTATCCTGAATTGCAAAGCCTGATGCCGCTTACTTCGCGGTGGCAGTTACTTCCGCAGAAAAGTAAGCGGCATCAGGCTTGGTGACAGCTGATCAGAGCGGCAGCAAAGGGAGGCACACAGTACCTAACCTAATTTTAGTCAGCGGCATGGTAACGACCGATACACTTAAAGTAGGACAGGTTGTCCGGTGGCTCGCTCCGCTGTCGCTTGGGTTGGCGACGAAAGGTGGGACACAAACGCAAGAGGTGGAAATCGCAACCTTTTTACTCTGTCGTAAAGAAGCGCTTTTGTGGACTTTGAGAAGAGCGCCACAGCCTATACCTCACCTTGAAGGTTGCCCAGCAGGACTTGACGTTATACAAAGCAAATGCCGTTAGAATCCGAAAAAAAGCACTTACCTTTGGCAGTTTTCAAAAATTTTTCTGAGGCCACGGGTATAAATGGCTCGACACAGGCTCAAATCCAAAATTCGAAGTTGCTTATTTTTCGCAATGGCAGCGCAACAATCCCGATCCAGTCTACAGGTACAGGATCCCAGTCGTAATTCTTGCAACTGATTCATTGGTTTTAAAAGGGACCTAAAAGCTGAAAGGAACATAACCATGTTACACGATAATTAGTTGCCGTTTAGGACGAAAGACGCGGCGAGAGTTTGCAAATGGCCAAAAAGCATGGAAACAACAAAGAAACGGAAACAGGCCGAAACTTTGTAAATCACCTTTGTAGGAAATTGAAGCATACATCAGGTCCAAAGAAGTCATCGGAGACATGTAAGTAGCAGGTTTATATATCCGCGGCCAAGAATCTGGGTCCGTAATCTAAATCAGAGAGAAAAGGTGAGGACTTACAAGAGAATACGAAATAAAGAGAAAACCAAAGGGTTAAGACCCTCAATAATTAAGGCAGCATTGTCTACCTCATGCGTTCTGCCTTTAAAATTGAGAGATTTTTCTACAAAAGGTAAAACTGACAGTCGAATGAGTAATAAAGGGAACTTACAACGACATTGCTAAGATCGAGTTTGCGGATTCCCTGTTGAATCAGTTTTGCTAAACTTTTCAATGGAATGGCTGTGAACTCCTTAATCTTTGTACTTCTCCACACGGTTTCTTCTGTGGAAAGCCTGTGCCAACGGTGACTGACCCTGGAGCACCGAATAATGTCTTCGGCGGTTGGTAATAAACCCAAGATCATGACCAAAATTTCGTCCGGCAAGTCATCTGAAAACATGAGGAAGCATCACGGTCACCACACAAGACCGAATCTCAAATTCCATCCACACCCTCCGACTTGTCCTCGCATTGCCAACTGGACGCCTTCCACTGCGATACGCCATTCCCTGATACTTCCAATCTGTTCATGTTTCCTGAGATCCGGAATTGTGGCAACCCTGAATATTACACAGTTTGGCCTGCTTGAAACACGTTGGCAAAGACAGACGTCTGCGTTAAAGTCTCTCCATCTGATGGGATTACCACTGATACGCCAAAAAAAGGGCCTCTAACTGAGAACCAAATCTTCCAAACTTACTTTTGCAGACATTTCCCACTTGTTTTAATTTCTTTTCCTAATGGGGTACTTGACCATTTTTTTCTGAGATAGCCATTTGAAAGAGCTCAAAAAATAACGAAAAAAAGTCCAAAGGAGCACCCTTCTACGATCGGCCGATCGTCCGGAAATCGAATTGAAAGTTGCCTGTGACGTCACAGGCAACTTTAAACTCGATTTCCGGGCGATCGGCTGATCGTAGAAGGGTGCTCCTTTGAACTTTTTCTCATTATTTTTTTTTTGGCTCTTTCGAGGCTATCTCAGAAAAAAATGGTCAAGTACCCCATTTGCTATAACCGAAAAGAATCCCAGCTGTTATCGGCAGTAAACACTCTATCATATAAAAGCAATCCCAGAGGTACCGAATTAGACATAACCCATCAGGAAAGCTCAATATTTTCGGTTTTCTAAATTTTCCAGATAAAACTATTCTTTCTCTCTCTCATCAGCATTTTTTTAAAATAAATATATTAAAAAAAGGGCGAGTTGAACGAAACCACGAGTGTAAATCGCAAATAAATCAATTCTTAAAATTCGGATAATAGCCCAAAAGTCGATACTAAAAAAAATCGATCAGATGAATGCTATTCCTCGGCGTTTTCTTCGCACAGTGGAACCATCCTTATTCATGGAAAAGCTATCAAAAAAGGTGACGCCACTTTTGATCTTGACTATACTATGTGATTTCGCAATAGCCTTTCTTGAATTAATAGAAATGCTCACTTAAAATACGTACCGATGGTGATTTTATGTAGAGCCATTTTTTCCAAACGGACCCGCTTGTAACAACTTGGATGTGCACCTCTTTACAGATCACCCTACCGACAAAAAAGAGTTTAGGTAAGTCATTGTCACAACCAAAACCTTGTACGTTTTTCACAGGAATTCCAATCTAGGCGGATCAACATATGGTTCGGGTAACTACGGGAGAAGACAAAAAAATCTCTTCCGCGATTGCGTGGAAGAATCATGTGATTGTATATTCCAGCGATTCTCATCAATGGGTGGGTCTCTCCACTGTATGTTGAATATTCGCTTTTAACGGCTACTTTGTACTTGACCGCGAGAGGATGTAACATCTTTCGTGTGAAATCTTCTGGATATCAATATTATTTTTGCTTTCCTGCTCGTATAACAAATGGAAATATTGGAATACCACCAACAATTCGAACAGTCAAGCGCGTTTTCTGGTAAGACTAACAGCACAACGCCGAAAAAAAATTATTTTTAGATTAACGTGTGATAGTGTCTATGTCAATGTCTGTCTACATATCTAACGGTTTGCTTGTCAGTAAGAGAGCGCGAGAAGATTGTTAGAGGATATCTTTCGCAAAAGTGGGCCTTGACTATTTGAACAGTGGAGAGGAAATAGACAAAAATACACCGACAGATACACACACACACGTCAATCTAAATATCTTTTTTTTTTTCCTGGCGCTTTGGAGTGAGTAAAACCAGAATACTGTATATGCTCGACTCAACTTCGAATTTGGGTGGTATTCCGATACTTTAATTCATTCTACGAACAAGGGGGACTAAAGAAATAAATTCCCAATAAGGTCTGACAGCAATTTTGCTTTTTCTCACATCCGATCTGTTCTGTTTACGGAAATGCTGCAGGAGTAGAAGGGGGTGTCCGCCGCGCCGGTCCGAACATGAAAGTATTGGACTCTTTCCGGGCCTCCTTTTTACTTGAAAGAGAATTACTGATGCACGAGACTGCAATGAACAGCTCCGTTTGGTTATTAGACTTTGTTGTTTCGGCAGTTTTTAAGGCATATTACGCAGAAATATAGCAGCCCTGCAATTAGACGTCGTGATAAATTGTCGCGATTTCTGCATGGCTAATGTTACGTTTCTTCCGATACCATATCCAACTAACGAGCTAACAGGAATGCATTTTAAATTATATTACACCTGGATTAAGGTTGGTTTTCCATATAACCTTAACCTGGAGGAGAGAGAAATTGTTTAACCCAAATGAATCTTCCTTACCTCCCATTTAAAATCTCTGAAGCATTCTCCACACGATATCTTCGCTCTTCTGCAAAATAATAAGTTAACGAAATTCTCGGCGCAAAATTCCGTCGAAACTAACGGGGCTTAATTAGGTGATAACAAAGAGTAACATCTGTAGGTGCAACATAAGAGGTTGTCTGTAAAATACTTCTCACTTAAACTATTTGTAGGCCACTTTTTGACATTCTTTCTACCACTCATAACCCTTTTCTCTCACAAAGCCCTGACTTGACAGTAGAAGTAACCAATTCTTTGATCACTTCCCAACACTGAAAGGCTGTGCAGTTCACCAGGAACCTCTTATTATATTTTAACAAACCTCTAAAATTCCTTCAGTGTATGAAAATATGCTTCTGAAATGATTTTATCTAACATCAAAAATTTACTCTTTTATTATCACTACCCCATCCTTATGGTGTATGATGCATGCAAGAGAACTGAAAATATTCTCATGTAGTGCAACTATTTCATTACAATAAGTTTCTTCTCAGATTTAATGTGGTCCTATAAAAATGTTGCAGATGGTGACAACATTAACATTTTACATGATGTCTTGGATTATTTAATTTAATGAACAAATACTGTAATTGTAAAAAACTTAAAAAAAAATTATTTCTCCGTTATTCAACAGCACCAAGCTTTGTAGCTTACTTCATGACTAAACACATACAAATAGATGGTCACCAGTAAAATCACTGATTGTGAATGTTGGAAATAGAATATAACATTTCTAGCTTAAAGGCAACATTTGCTACAAAAATATTAAGGTAAACTTAATTAACTGTATCTCACAAAAAAGCCCTTTGATACATTAACTAAAATTGATGAATACTGCTTCATCAACTAACCTATTCATGCGGTAGTTTCCTAATCAAAATCTGAGTGATGACAGCATTGTTAATCTTTGTAACAAATACAAAGCTCAGACTCCAGGAAATTGCAGTAGGATTCACAAAAAGCCAATTAATGTGGGTCAGGTTGCATGGGTCACATTCCATGAATGAAAATGTCACTTAGGATGTGGCTTATTCCTCCTTTAAATTGCCTCATTCCAACACTGACCAACAGCAAATATTGTCACTTACCAAAGTAGACTTCAGAGACTACTACAGAACGAGAGGAGACATGTTCCCTTACCTTCAGAACGTGACGAGTCATGAGAATTAGACGGCGATAGAGAAAAAAAGTGTTTGCAGTTACTGAAGTCAACCAACCTGGGAATAACACGCAGTTGCAGGTTATGAACGTTGGTAGTTCAAGTTGCCCCGGCAGCTCGCAATCTTGTTAAAGGCATTGATACAGCTTAGTCATTTCTCGGGGATAAGAATGTCACAATAAAGAACGTAATCACCAAAATATTCACACTCTGACAAGTTGAAACTTGCACTCTGTTTACGCAGGATTCAAAGTACTGGAACCTCACTAGAACATGCAACACGGCAACACGGTTCGAGCCACGGTCAGGCCACGGTTAACGTTGTGTTTACATTGGCAAGCCGGCACTATAGTTCACTGTCCCGCCGTCAGTTAACGCTGGCATCGACTGCAAGCCTGAAGTTCTGTTTATTTCAACGACCACAAAAGTTTTTTGTTACAGTTATTTCATAGTTACAGTATCTGAAACATAAATCTCTGCGATTTTGACCCAAACGAACGCCTAAAGACCTTCGACGAAAGCTAAAAACGTGGTTTTGAGTGAGCCGCTAGGCGGCGCTGTCAGCGGACATAGACAACGTATGCTGCTACAACACAAGTTCCATCTTTGGTAATGAGCTTCCATTTTCATTTTCTACTGTTTGTTGATGTACGGGTGAATAGATCATGGTTGAGCGCTCTCTGAAATGAATCTGTAATCAGGAGGTAAGTTTGGACCAACCTTTCGATCGGCTGTTGTATGAAATTTCCGCAAAATTTCTCCTGTTCATGAACCTTGATGGAAGTGAAGTTCAAGTTTACCTCCTACGGATATCGTCTGCTTGAGTCTCTATCGCGCAGGCCCAAAGCTCAAGCAAGATGGCGATCATGAAAACTTCGTTGTATGAACGCTGTAAACGGGGATATCGATCGATGTTCATGGATGACAGCACGAATATTAGGATGTTAGTCCATTAATTCGGACGGATGTGAGTGCTCTTCAATAAAGTTTGTGTGTAGAGTGCACCTGTGTAACAAGTTGTGATCGTGTGAAATGTGAAATGAAGAATGGGATGTGGGGTGCTGTGTTTGGACTTCGGTGTTGAAATACGCAGGTGCGCTGCCTGCGCTGTGGTTGCGTACGCAGCCGTACTAAACACAGTATTCAAACTGAGTCTGCTCCACGGCTCCAGCTGTGCGCTTAGCGCAGATGACTGGAGTTAGATACACGACAAGCAAATCTAACTCCCTCTGAGACCTGAAAAAGGAAGCTTTTCCTCTATCATTCATCGAATCCGCAATGTTAGGCTCTTTCCTTGTCAATCTCCCTCTCAGATACACCCTACTCCGGCGCGTCGTCTGCAGTTGTATCATATATTACCTTCTCTTTGACCCTAGGCATGCGTAATAAGTGTTTATTTCAACACATACCCACTTAACATGCAGTGTTTACTTATTTTAACATGTCTTATTTCATCCCTTTTGCAACTTTTATCCTGTCTTCATACACCGCATTACCGAATATTGATTTTCTGCCATGTAATACGATGTACGAACTATCAAAAAAAGACGCTTGGTCAGTCTTCTCTTTGTGGAGTTTTCGCTCGCGGTTATTAGATTTCGTCCGTTCTGAATGATTTTCTGTATTCTCGGGCTTTTGATGCCCGTATGGGAATTCTGGAGATGACTGCAGCCCTCACTGTTTACATTGCATGGTACCTTACCACTCATAGACAATGGATTAAAAAGTGTAGCACAAGATTTCTTTTTTTAATTTCCTGTCCTTTTTTTAGTTTTTTCTTGTTACTGATGATTTTGTTTTTGGCTTCATGTAATTTCTTCCATACTCTCTTTTTTGAACATAACAATAAGGCCTTAGGTAAACTGAATTATTTTCATTAGAATTGTAAATATTCTTATTTGCATAACCACAAGGAACTTCAAATTATGTGGTGATAACACGTGAGTTATCAGTGAATCTAGTATCATGAGCTGACATATCTACTGTTCCTGATGACTTTGCTTTTAAATTATTGTTTAGTAAACATGCTGAGTCTAGTATACCTATAGCCATTCTGCAAGCTTAATCATGATGGCTTAATTCTTTAAAAAAAAAATGTTTGGATTTGCTCTTAATTCTTTCCATTTTTTAAAAATTATAAGTATTATTTCATTTTTTTTTTTGTTTTTTTTTGCATTTATTTTTTATTTTTGTTTGAAAAAAATTGTGATGGGTTTGTCAGTCAAAATTGATTTTTAATGAAATGTATTTTTTTGTGTTTTGTGTAGGTTATAATGGTCACTGTCATGGATTCTACAAGAGATTCATTACCCATGACGGTGGGCTCAAGCCACCTATCTTCAGATGATGATGATGATTGCCTCTCGTCGCCTGGGTCCCCTCAATTTGGCGACCATGCAGAGCTTATGGCTGCTGCCATGGGTGATGAAGTTACAGCCCAATTGGCCGCTGCAGGTTGGCAAAAAGTACATGGTACTGTGTGTTTGGCTTTTTTCATATATATTTGCTAAGGTTGTTCTACTGGAACTCTTCGTTCAAATCAAGCAAGTACAGAATATTCATTAACTCTATTAGAAAACATTGTCAAATTTTGTAACCTAGAGAGGTTTTGTACTCTCCAATAAGTGAAGAAACAAAATCCAACTTAAAGTTGAATATCCGTAATTTTCTTTTATGGCTATTTGGTCAACTCCATACATTTCTCAGCAACTATTGCTTACAATGGCTAGATATTTAACTTGTGTAGATATTAATCATCAGTAACATCTTCTAATGAAATAAACATCATTTTTTTCAAACTTCATAGAAAATATTGAGAATATTCTATGATGGACAATTCTTTTTAGTTTGTTATATTAAGTTTCCATCTTTCAAAATTGAGTGTCGATTACTTTGTTTTATGTAGTTGAAATTTAAAAATTACATACTTTTAAATCTGTGGGTATTTTTGGGATTCAAATTCTTATAGTTTTATTCCAAGGTTGACCTCTAATTTAATGTGCTTGTAAGTATTTGCCCAGTCTGGCATGTTCCAATTAGTTACCTTCTAATGTAGTGCATCCCTTAGATTTCTGAATGCTCAGTTAAATGACTGATACCCAGAAGACCAGACTAACCATACTGCAAATCTAATTAGTTGCATATTCATTCTCTTGTTTTCCGCCTTTCATTGCCAAGTCGAACGGGGCGAGGCACTAGGCACCTCACCTAACCTAGATCGACCTAACATACGCGGTCTTATGTCATTAGTACTATGCGTGAACCAGGATGATTCTCAAGGAGTGGAAAATGCATCATTAAACTTTGAGTGTATTATTTAAGTGAAGAAATCACACAAACACCTGTCTAAATACTCTGTAAATTTAGCAGTACAACTGAGGATGGGTTATTCAACTGAGCTTTCAGGATGTATCTTCTGTTTGTTTGGGTAGTTTTTGTTCATACTACTCCATGCTGATTTTATCACCAATACCACACACCATTCATATCCAAAATAGCACCGAATTTATTTTTTAGGATTGCACAGGAGTTGGCTTTTTGGAATTCATATGTGTGAATATTTGTTTAGCTTTGTAAAGAGTTTTTTTGGCGGGCAACATTCATAGTATCGGACTGAAAACGTATTCGGAGAGGTCAAATAATGACTCTCCGAAACGAATCACCTAAATAGTTGAAATGTCCGAATCGTTTGCTTATCCTGATTCTGCTCCGCTTTTTTTTTTTTTTTTTTTTTTTTTTTTTTTTTTTTTTTTTTTTTTTTTTTTTTTTTTTCTTTTTTCTTT
>Ga0058701_10000677_pt1 | contig 22808 bp, 22 predicted proteins | sample AgamicOrMae_FD_97039 | JGI IMG/M metagenome (GOLD analysis project Ga0058701, IMG submission 97039) | Agave microbial communities from Guanajuato, Mexico - Or.Ma.e | ecosystem: Host-associated > Plants > Phyllosphere > Phylloplane/Leaf | place: Guanajuato, Mexico | collected 2012-06-04 | reverse complement strand
TATTCAGCCTCCACAATGCTCTTTCTTTCTCCCAAGCTCTGGGAAGGGAGCATAGTTTTGTACTCACCAGAAAGCCCGAAGTATTATCCAACAGACAGCGGAAGCGAACGGTGAAGTTGCGCTCGAGCAAATGCCGCTGATCAGCTGCTCGTCGGCCAATTTCAGTTCCAGGTCCAGTTGTTTTGCCGAGGAAAAAGGAGGAATATTTGCATCATTTCCAGCAGTTGTTGTTCGTTGTTTTTGTTCGCAGTTGTTCATAGTTGTTCGTAGTTGTCCGTGAATGTTGTTGTTGTTTTCCAATTTGAGTTTGGAGCAGGCGGAGTGTGCATTTTGCATGCGAGTTGCGCCCACGGTTGCGCCCAGTGGCCACGAGGGTTGCAGGGCGGAATCGGTTAGTGTTTGCCTCTGGCGGCCCTAAGGGCAGAGTATCGGTGGCAGAAGTGGGCCAAAGTTGGAGGAAAGTTTGCCAGAATTGGAGGAAAGTTGCTCCAGTTGGAAGAGTGGCGAAAGTTTGCCGCCCAGTGACGCAATTGGGCGTTGCAGCCGAGCGGCCGAAAAACTAAAAAGGTGCATAACTTGCACCCTCCAGAACAGAAAACACGAACGGGAGGGGCCCCTCGGCGGCAAATGAGAGGCGCCCAGAGTTGCACTTACTTGAGGCGAGGATCTCCTGCAGGCTCGGCTGTTGTTTAGCGGCCAAATTAATGCTCCCTCCAGAAGCCAGCGAGTTTGGATTTTGGTTTGGATTGGGCTTTGAGTTTGGATTTGAGCTTGAGCTTGAGCTTGAGCCTGAGGTTGAGCTTGAGCTCTGGTTGGTTGCCAGCTCTTGGGGGTGGCAGGCCGAAGGTAGTTGGGAATTCCAGCGCAGTTGTTGCATGAGCTCCTCGCGGTCCTCGCTGTGCACCAGCTCGTAGACGCTCTGGTGACAAATGTCCGACTGTTTTGGGCGCCATTTTCAGCATGTTTCCAATTGGGATTGGATAATCCGTTTGCAATTTAGTTAGCATAGGTTGAGCAACAGAGGGAAAGAAAACATTTGTAAGAGAGACGGTTCCATTGTTAGGCATGGTGCTATTTGGGGCGCTTGTGGCTCGCAGACTAGCCCCAACAGACAGACCGATTGGCCTTGGGGCGCCCCGGCGAGGCTGCCAGTGGTTGGCAACAGACAGACGAGGGGCGACAAGGTGGATTGGGCGAGAAGATTTACGGCACATTAAGAGAGGAGGATCGATTTATTGCGCGCCAATGGAGAGAGTGTGGCCCGTAAATCATGTTGCTCTTTCTGCACAAGTGGACGAATCAATTTGCCAGCAAAGGCTGTAAGTGTGTGTGAGTGTGCGCGTCATACGGGCAGACCTTAGTTCTCGCACAGGTCGCACCGCTCGTTCGAGTCGCACAACTGGCCCACTCTTGCATGCAGCTCGCACACAAAGCGCTCACTGTTCGACGCAAGGCCAGAAGCCACTTGTTGTTGTTTTGTTAGTCCTTAGCCATCGTTTTCCCATTGACTGCCGCCACTTTGCCCCCACTGACAGGGGCAAACTCTCCTTTGGCTCCCCTTCGGCTGCAACAAGAACTGCAGCCACAGTCTCAAATCTCAAACCGAGTCCCCACTTGCCACTCCCAGTCTTGCCCTCTGACTCGAGTCGGACAGTCAGTGCCCACAGACAACAGACTAGAGACAAGCGGCCCACTCGGCCCCTCGACTAATTGCGGCCGGCCTGTTTTAATTGCAAACGCCCAAGTGGGGCTGCCTCAACCGCCTCAACTGCCTCAGCCACTCACCTGGTGAAAGCCCAAATAGGTTTCGACTGTGTGCGAAGTGTAGAAGACTTCGCCGTCGCAGGTCAGAATCAAGAGGAATCCATTTAAAGCCTGAGTTTGGTTACGTTTAGTTTGGTTTCCATTGGTTTGGTTCGGTTTGGTTTAGTTTAGTTTAGTTTAGTTTGGCCAAACCGCAGGGTTGATTATGTTATTCCGTTGGGAATAGTTTCGGTTAGTGGATTGAGTGAGTTGTGAGTTGTTAGTGGCTTGTTAGTGGTGCTCGTTCTTAGCTCGTTTGTTCTTCTCTTTTTGAAAGCCTGTTGTTCAGAGAAGGAAGCAGAGGCCAGAGGAAGCTGGAGTGGTGTGGATTTTTTGTTTTTGATATTTTTCTCGCTCGTAATTTACATTTATTCATTCGAGAAATAATAATAATAATAACAACAGGCCTTTGGCGGGGGGCAAAAATGCAGAGACAAATTCGGGCGCAAGTGGGCAAAGCAGAGGCAGCCAGATTGGAGCATCCCGCAGACAGTCCCCCGCACACAGCCAATCGCATTCCTGCGCCATTGGGCCGAGCGGCGAAACCTGCAGCGAGCGGCCGCAGACTGCCTCTGGCGCGAGGGGCGACCCTTGGCTGTGGCTGCGTGTGAACCGGCCGGCTCAACTCAGAGTCGCCCGACACACAAAACAAGACTTTCCTCTTCATTTCCGTTTGCCATTAAGCAGCGGCCGACAACTTTTGCGCCACTCTAAAGTCCAGGCGGCCAGAGCAAGCCGAGCAAGTCGAGCAAGACGAGCTGAACACTCGAGGGGGCGATCGAGAGACAGACGTAAAGACAGAGACAGTCTCCTCTCAGCGGGCGGCTCATCTCTTCGCTCGGCTCCAATTCTCCATTCTTGGCTCCTTTTTGTTCTTCCAGTTCTCGCTCGGCTTCTTCTAAATAGCCAGCAGCTCGTTGGAGGAAAAGAGGAGCAAATTTGTAATAAATAAAACCATCAGCAGCTGGCCGAAAGGTGGCCAGTGGCGCCCTTTGGCCGCCCATTGGACTCTGCGCTCTGCAGGCCGATTAAAAGAGCAACCGAACGGCCAAGTAGATGGCCAATGGGCAGCCAATTCAATGGGCGAGCAGTGGGCCCAAATCGAGACACTTGTTCCTTGTCGCTTTTTCCGCCCGGCCGCCTCTTGTCACTGTGGGCGCCCTAAGCTAAGGCGCGGCCGACACAATGCGCTCGGGCGGCCCGCAAATCCGCTTACAGTGCACGAGTGTCCATTGTGTCCAGCCGAGAGACTGTCTCTCCTTCTCTCCTGCTCACTCGCCTCCAGCCTGACGCGTTGGGCGAGCTGAGGGCGCCCCAAGAGTGCCCAAAAGCGCCAAAAAGCGCCCAAAAGCACGCTCGAGGTGGCCGCAGCTAAGCCGCAGTCTGTTAATGCGGAATTCTTCCACTCTGGTCCAACAATGGACAACAAAGGCCGCCACACACGCGCATCATTTATTCCTCCTCGTTGCAAAATTGGAGCCACCTTTGAGCAAATTTGGAGCCAGTTTTTTGCAAACTTGAAGCCACTTCTTTGCTCGCTTCTGCTCACTGCTTCTCTTGAGCAGCAAACGAGCGCTGCCAACGAGCGCTGCCAATGAGCTGCCCTTGGAAGCGGCGAGAAGAAGTGAGAGACGAGGAGCAGCCTGGAGGTGGAAAAAAGGTGCAAATTGGTATCTGTTTGTGCGCGTCTGTTAGCCAGAACAAGAATAACTTTTGCCCATTTTTCTCCCCACTCCAAACTGTCTGCCTCTCGACTTTTCGCCAACGAGCAGCCCAAAGTTGTTAAGTGTTAAGTCTGCCGCATCACAGTTGCAGTTTTAGTTGCAGTTGCAGTTTCAATTGCAGTTCAACCTAAGGGCAGAGTTGCCCAAGTCGAGCCGCTCACGTACTGGCGCGCCTTGTCTCTGGCCGTCTTATCTCATCTTATCGCCTCAATTAGTTGCCTAATGATAGTGGCAGTCCATTTGAGGAGCGAGCTCCAGCGAGGGCAGCCTTTAATGTGCTTGTTGTTGTTGTAACTGGCCATGTTGTTGATGTGGCGAGAGAATGGAGAAGAGGCGAGAAGAGAAACGAGCTCAACGAGCTGGCCTGCTGCTGGTGGGCCGAGTATGCGGCGAGACTAATCTTCTCGTTGGCGCCCGATCCAATTCGGTTCCAGATTGGATTGAATTGGATTGCATCTGATCGCCTCGAGTCGCATTGGAGTGCATTAGATTGCACTGCATTGCACTGGATTGCATTGCGCCTTTGGGTCGGCCGGAGAGTGCATGAAACTGCAATGCAGTGACTGCATGAAACTGCATTGAGTTGCATTGAGCTGCATGGGCAATTCGCACTGCACTGCATCAGGCAGTCTGCATGGAGTTTGCTGTGCGAGCGCCGCAGACAAGGAGTGGAGCGCACAGGCGCAGAGTGGCCGCCGATTCTGCACTGCAGAAGTGCACTCGAGCCAGAAGGCGAAATTGCTCCCATACCTTAGGCGCGGCAACAATGCGAGCGCACGCCCAAAGACCAAACGGCAAACGGCCATTGGCCAATGGCCAATGGCCAGTCCAGCGCAGTGCTGCAAGTGGGCACAAAAGGCAGATGAAAATTCAATTGGCTCTTGATAAATTGCGCCCGATCGGCCACAACTTTGGGCGGCCTGCCCGCGCAGCAACCAGCAACAACAACATCAGGAGAGAGCAACAACAACAGACAGGAGAAGAAGAACGAGCAAGAAAACAACAACGTCCACTCACAAAGTCGCCCCAACCACACACAGTCCCCCGCTGGCCACCCGCGGCCCCTTGCGCAACCGGCCGCGCGCCCATTAACTAATGGGCCGGACACGTGCGCCAGGTGAGCGCCGCTCTGGCCACTGTGGGCGGCCTGCGATCGACTTTGCGGCTTCCCGGGGGCGCAGCGAACTCCGCTGGGAGCGGACTAATGGGAAAAGTAATGCTTGTTGGGCCGGCTCGCTCGCCGTCTGTGCGGCCAGTCTGGGAGGCGCGCGCGGCTTGTCTGCGACTCTACAGACAGTCTGCCACTTCCTCCACCCACAGGCTCCTCTCTGGCGCCCCAGATACGATCTGGCGCCCTCGATCGCGATCGCCATCCCGATCTGGACGCGCTCTATATGCACGCCTTATAGGCACCGCGGGGTTGCCCCGGCGCACCTAAGGGCACCTGAGCGCATCTGAGCGTCTCTAAGCGCCAACTGGGCGGCCTCAGCAGCTGAGCGGTACATAGTTGGCGGCGCATAGTGCGCCCTTCTGGCTTCTACTTACTTGAACGATGAGATCTCCTTCCTGGCGCAACTCTTCCGGGTAGTGGGCGGCCGGCGCCTGGAGGGCGGCCAGCTGCTGGCTGCGGGCGGCCCCGAACGGCTGCTGAAGGCGCGCCTGCTGCTGCTGCGCCTGCTGCTGCGGACACGCCGCCACAGACTGTAGTCCAGCACTTGGTCGCGGCTGGCGGGCCGAGGCGAGCGCGGCTGTGGGCGTGGCATTTGGTGGTGGGGGGCGGGGCTGTGTTAGTGTCTTGTGTTTACGTATTTGAGTGCGCGAGTGCGCGAACCTGAGCGTGAGAGTTCGCTGGATGGGGCGCCTTTCTGTGCGCAATGTTCGCCGGCCGCGCGCAGTGGCCATGGCGACTGCTGCGGGCGCGGGCCAGCCAGGCGAATGAATACACGAGGGCGGGACTGGGCCCGCCGCCCGCCCTCGTCCCCGGCGGACTGGCTGCGGCTCTCCGAGCGCCATAAATCACTGCCCGCTCTTGTTGCTTGGCCGCCCGGCGCTCGCTTTATAGGCGAACTTTGTGTGGCCGCAACGAGCGCGGAGCACAGACGGACGGACAATGCAGGCTGGCGAGAGGGAGGCCTTGGCTTGTGTTGCGGGCGGGCGCGCCTCTCGGCGGAGTGGCGTCTGTTTGGCGGCTAGTTGGGCGCCGCAGACTGTCTGTGGGAGCCTGTTCGTCTGGGCTCGTCGTCGTCGGGGCGTGTTGACGTAGCAGGAAAAGGGCGCGCTCCTCGCCGAGAGAATGGCCGCCGTGAGCTCGAGAGGAGCGCCGACACATTAGCTCAGGGCTGCCAGTGTGCCTTGTCGCTTGGCATGGGCACTCTGCACTGCACTGCATGCAGTGTTTGGACTGTTTGCGGGCCTTTCTCGCTGCCAAATTGTCGCCAAACGAGCGGCCAAAAGCAGCTTGTTTGCGGGCCTGCGGGCGGCCCTTAGCTCTGGGAGAGTGCGCTTTCGATTGTCGCGATTTTGGCGAGCAGGTGAACGAGCGAACGAGCAAAGAAGTGAACAAGTGAACAAGTGAGAGAGCCAAACTTGCAAACTTGGGCACTTAATTTGCATACGCAAATGCGCGCCTTCTGCCCAACAAATCCAAATGGGAAGCCCAAAGAAGTCGCGCTCCTCCAGACCTAAGCTCTGGCCAGACCCAAGCTCAGACCCAAGCTCAGACCTAAGCTAAGGGCAGACCTAAGCTAAGCTAAAACCTAAGCCAAGCTCAAAGCCGAGCTCGTGCGGGCACAATTAGCGCGCCCGCAACTCGACTGCCATCGAGCGACAGTCTGTCGTCTGTCCTCTGTTCTCTGTTCTCTGTTGTCTGTCGGCTGGAAGCGCGGCCGAGCCACAAGGTAAAAGTGACGCTTTTCCGCCTCGGCCGCCCGTGTGAGAGTGTCTGTGGTGGAGACAAGCTTGGGGAAAGCTTGGGGGAAGCTCGGGGCAAGTTGGGGGGCGCTAAGGAGCGTCTTTCCCTCGAATTGTTGCCCCTCGAGAGCTGGCAAGGCTGAGGGCCGGCCGCCAAACGAGCGCCAGACAGTCCAGAGCAGAGGAAACACTCTTTTCTATCTCTTTTCCAGCTTTTCTATAGAGAGAAAAGGAATAAAAAGGAGCAAAAAGAAACCATTCCATTCACGCTCACACACTTTTCGAGCAAACTTTTCTGGCAAATTTCTAAACATTGACATCCGGCCCACTTGCCTTCTGTGTGGCTTTGTTGAAAGAGCCTGTTTGAGACTGTGTGTGTTTGCTCGCACTCGCCGCTCAGGTCCAGCTGCTCAGGTGCCGCTGCTTAGGTCTGGCGGCCACTCTTCAATGCAGTTCCTTTTTGCAGTTCCTTCTTGCTGATTCCAGTCGCAAGTTCCAGTCGCCAGTCGCAGTCTAGGACCGCAGACTGCAACTGGAACGAGCGGCGCCACTTTGCCAGCTTTCCTGCTCCTTTTCCCTCAATTTCTCCTTCTCTTCGCCTCTCCAGAGCCGCCGTCTAACTCAAACTTAAACTTAAACTCAAACCCAAACTCAAACTCAAACTCAAACTCAAACTCAAACTCAAACTCAAACTCGGCTCCAAAATCGACTGCCAAACAGCGCCCGCAGACTCTCTCTGGCCCAAAACAAACCGAACGCCAACGCCAAGGCAACGGCCAACTCGTTGCACTTCTTCCAGCTTCTTTCTCTCTCTCTCTCTCTCTCTTTCTGGCCGGCCTCTGACTGCTCACTTCTGACTCCTGACTACTTCTCGCTCTCTTGCGGCCAAAAGACAACTCGGAAGCCCAATTTGCATTCCCTTTGTTCCTCCTTTTCTCTCCCGGCTTTCTCTCCACGTCTTGCTCGTGCACTCAAGCGAGCGGCGCGTGACGCAAACGCAAACGCCAAAGCAAAAGTCGACTTTTCCACTCAAACTCTAACTCAAACTCTAACTCAAACTTCACTTTTATTGCCCCTCAAGGCCCGCCTAACCTCGCTGACAATTGAATTAAATTCCTATTTTGACGCTCGGCCCAACCACTGCCAACTGCCAACTTCCAGCCAAACAGCCGGCCGGCCACCCAACGCGCCTCCCTTTATGGCCCTTTTGCCACTTCTCCACCGCCATTTCTCTTCAGCCGGGCCTATATGGAGCGCGCCCAAGCTGGCCTCTGGCAGCCCAGTGGTGCGGCTGCGGACGGGGGGCGTGGCAGGCTGCATTCGGCGGGGGGCGTGCGGGGCCCGCGCGACCGTCCCCGGGAGGCCTCAGTCCGAGCTGGCGGGCAGAGGTGCGGCGTGCGCGCACACTCAGCCCGCGGGCCTCCCGACGCGGCCAGTGTGCGGCGGCTCGTTAGCGGCGCCCAAAGTTGGCCAAAAGTCGGCCAATGGTTGGCCTAAGGTTGGCCAAAACTCCTCCCTGGGGCCTATTAATCATTTGTCGGCCGGCCCGCTCGAGCTGCTCGCCCAAACACCAACTGGCCAGTTGTTATCGCTGTCTCATTAGCGCTCTTTAGCACTTGGCAACAACAGGCAGCCGGCCCAACGAGGTTCCCATTGCGTCGCCCATTGCGCTCTTCTTCTCTCTGTCTCTCGAGGAACTTCCATTTTTCTCGATTCTCAGTTGCAAAAGGTGGGCGAAGAGGTGCAAAAGTTTCCGAAAAGGCTCCCAAGTGGCCAAATTGAGCTCAAACTGATGCAAACTGATGCAAACTCAGCGCAGAGTGTGAGCGCCAAGAGTGAGGGAAAACAGTTGTTGCACCTTAGGTCTGGCGGTGAGCATTGCAAACGGCGGTTATTGCAATTGGAGTAAGCTTGTCTGTGTGTGTGGCGCTGAGAAGTGAAGAAGTGGAGAAGTAAAAGAGGCGAATTGGAGAACAAAAACAGCACTTGGGACTCACAATTTTGGGTGGAAATTCATAAATTTTCTAATCACTTAAAAGTGGAAATGAAAACATTCGCGAGCTGCCAAAATGCGCACCAAATGGAGGCCAATCCCAATTCCCAATTGCTCGTTTGCAAGATTTTCTTCTTTTGGATAACTTTCCAAATTAAAAATGCACTTTTCTTGCAAGAAAAAGCGCTTTTTCCGCCATTTTCAGCAGACTTTTGGCCCAAAAGTGTGCATTTTTTAGCCCAAAAGTGTGCATTTTATCGCCCAAAATGGCCCAAAAGAGGCCCTTCCTAAGGATCCATTAAAAGTTCGCCCTCTCGATTGGACTCTTAGCTTGGCGGCTCGCCGAAAGGCTCGAAACTGGAGCCCCATTTAAGGCCATCACTCAGAGAGCGAGCGGAAGACTAGCACTCGGCGAGCACTTGGCCCACCGAGCGAGAGACTGTCTGTCTTGCAGAGAGTCTCAACTGGGCCAGCTCGGCGTTGTTATGACAACCAATTGGGCTGCTCTATTAATCTTATAGAAAAGCGCTCGCCTTTCCTTCTCTCTGGAAGCGTTTTGACACTTGGCGCATAGACTGTCTCTCCAGTGCAGAGCTCTGCTTTGCGATCGGCCGCGCCTAAGCTCCAACGGGCTGGCTGAACGAGCTCACAAAAGGGCCCAAAAAAAGGCCCACAAGGCAAGCGAGTGGCACCAATTACGTTGGCGAGGCAACGCCGCCGCTCAAACGCCGGTCGAGATTCGCCAGAAACCCGAGCCAATTGCTCTTTTCTTTCCTCCTTTGACAGCTTGGCGATTTTTATAGGACGCCAGTGGAACTATTTTTCAGCCCCAAATAGACTTCTTTCTTTTTGCCCCTCTCTCTACCCTTAGCCCATTTTGCCAACAGTTTTCGCTCTCGAAATCAATTGTTCTGCGCGTCTGTCTGTCTGTCTGTCTGTCTGTCAGTCTGTCAGTCTGTCTGTCTGGCTGGCTGGCCGGCCAGAGCAAACAAGGAGGTGTATCTCGCTCGGTGAGGGCCATGCAAAAATGGGAGCTCGTTTGCTCGCCGGGGCTCAGGTGGGCCCGCATTTGAGCAGCTCGGCGGTTTTGCAGACCATCAGTGGTTTGCTTGGAGCGATTGTCGTTCTCTCTGGCAGAGAAAATTGGCCGGAGAAATCTGGACGAGGGAGACAAATTTGGACAAGTTGGCTGAGCGCCAACAAAGGCGCAACGGACAACAAAGAGCGAGGAGTGCGCTTTCCTACAGTGCAAAAGCAAAGCAGTGCAGTGCAGTGCAGTGCAGTGCAGTGCAGTGCTGTGCAGAGTGCGCCGCAGACTGTCTGCGGCGCGAACACAATTGCAGTTGCACTGGACGGCAATGGCAATTGCAGTGCGCGCCGCTCCTTAGGTGTGCCTTAGGTACACCCAAGCAGCCCGTGGACACCAACAATCGGGCCTCGTTGTCGGCAAGCGGCCAGTGTGTGAGTGGCGGCGTCATTTCCCCGCTCAGCCAGTCGCCTGCTCTCGAGGCTGAGCGAGGGGCGCCCCAATGGGCTCGCCTGTTGCCGCTGGGCGGCCCTCGCGGACTGGGGCCGGCGAGCGGCCGCGTCCGGCCCACAAGCGGCCGGTATAGATTGTAATTAGGTGGCTAATTTAGTGGCCGAATTATATTATATGAGATTATGTCAAAGAGGAAAGTTTGATGGATGGGCATAATTATGCTTGTTGTGAGTGTGGCGGCGGCCGAGTGTGGAGCTTTTTGGTCTGCCACTATCACGCTGCCACTCACTGGGCGGCTCTTGGAGGTCGGCTCTTGCGGGCCGATTGGGAGCGGCCGCGAGAGACAGTGAGCAGTATCAGTGCTGTGGAGGAGGCGCCACAATGGGCCAAGTGGTTTCAGTGGCGGCCAGATTGATACTGGCGCAAAGGCGGCCTGGAGCGTGCGCCCAGTGGCTGCTGCTGGGCGGCCGCCAAAGACTGGCTGCAAGAGAGACGAGCTGCAGACTGTAGTCCCTCGCAGTGCGGCGGCCAATCTGCGGCCCGCGCCACGCGCTCCGCACTGCACACTGCGCGCAACTGGGCTCGCTGTCGGTGGGGCCTTGCAGCTCTGCAGCTCTGCCGCTCGCCCATTGCAAATTGCGGCGCCACTTCCACTCTTGAGCCACTTTTGCCACCGCCGCCACTCTGCCAACAACAACAGTCCTCCAGCACCACTCGAGCCGCAAATCCGCTCCTCAGGTAGCTGGCAAATTTCGTCCCTCGTCTAATTTGCTCGCGGCTTCTGTCTGCTTGTGTCTTTTCCCTCCGCGCCCATTTGCCCAAAGTGCAAACTGCAAACTGCAGCCCACAGACTCAAGCTCAAAACTCTGGCTCAAACCCCAAGGAAATCTACAGCTCTCAATCTCTCCCTAAAGCAAAAACTCCAACTGCACCACTTCTGCAGCGCCACCTTTTCCAACGCCGACGCAAAAAGCCGCCGCAAACAATCTCCCGCCGCTCCAAGTGCAGCCGCCGGATCACAAATCGCCCGTCGTGCATCCATTGTCCCTCTCGACTTTGCTCCAGAGAGAAGCGGCGCCAAAAGGGCAAATGATTGATTCGAGTCTCATCTAATTAGCTGCAAACTGTGAACTAAGCCGCAGACTGTCTCTGGCGGCCCACCGAGAATCATGCCAAATTCGGGCGCCTCTTTGGGGCCGCTGCTCTTTTACCTTTCTTTTAGCTCCCTCAACTGATCAGCCTCTTTTTTGCCCCTCTACTCACCTTGAAAGTACGACTTGGTTCTCAAGTAAGAGACGCTCAGTCTCAATATCGAAAGCTTGTCCAGTTTAGACAACACACTCTGCTCGAATGGCAACAACGAGGCCAAAGTGTCCAGCTCTTGGTTCAACCTTTCGCGGTGTCTCTTCGATGGATTCGACTTGGCGTGCGAGTCTTTGCTGCAAACACTTCTGACACTGAATTTTTGGTCGTTGTTGTCCATTTTCAGTTCATTTTTTCCATCAATTTCCGTTCATTTTCGTTCATTTTGGTAGAAATTTAGTCCAATTTTGTTGATTTTTGGTATAATTTCGTCGATTTTCATCAATTTTTGTAGATTTCCGATGGATGCAGAGTGCATTTTGGGCATTTTGTGCATTTTTCATCGCAAAATGCATCAATTTTATAGGCGTTTTCATCGCCAAGAAGATTCAATTTTTCCATCGATGAGAGAGATTATAGTTGGTTAGTACAAGTGAACAGAGCTAATCCTCTCTTGGTAACTGCAAAGGACACCAAAAAGGTGCATCAAAGATTAGGTAAAATGAAAAATTGATAGAAAACTGAATATTTTGAATGGAAAACGACGGAATAAAATTGCCAAACTTTTGGAAATCTGGAAAACATTTGAAATCTGCCAAGTTTGCTAAACTCGAACTCACTTTTTGCTGTTCCTTCGGCGCCTTTTGGTCGCGTACATTGCGGTCACATGTGACACGCTGGTCATCTTGGGGCCTCTTTTCTCCTCTCGATCACAATCTATTCTTAGGAATCCTTTTTGCTTCTAATTCTTCTTCTTCTTTTGCTTTTTCTGCTTTTTCCGCAACTTAAACTTGAACTTCCTCTTCAACTTGGCTCAAACTTGCGCGCTTCTGCAGGTGGCCCATTCAATCTTGGCGCTGCTTGACTGCAATCATGCTGCTCTTCGTGGGGCTGCACTTGACTATTTGGGAAACAATTGCTTGATACAATTATTGCTCAGCATTTGGTCATCATTTGGATCATTCGGATCACTTGAATTTGCAATCAAAACATTCGATTTTCGGGCCCAAATCGATGGGATTTCTTTTCTGCTGCCAACAAATTGGCCAATTGTCACAATTTAACACTCTCAAACTCTATTCGCCTTGTCTCTCTCTCTCTCTCTCATCTCATCAGCTGTCTTCCCATCAGGCTCGCCGCTCCTCACCTCTGGCCCACTCAAGCCCTGGCCTATAAGCAGTGCTGGATTGCCGCATGACAATGTGTTCTAAGCGCCAGTTTATTGCCTCGGCTTGGCCGTAATCCAATTGATGGGTCTATTTGGGCGAATTTGGGCCTCTCTCTCTCGTGTTGGTGCAAGTTGCTTTTGCTTTGCTCTAGAGAGAGTGTCTGCCAGTGAGCAGGCTTGGTGCAAGTTGTGTCTGTGTGTTTGTGTCAATAGTGCGCAATGCAGCCAGTGCGACACGGCGGCCAGCACAACGCGCGGGCCAGTCCTTAGCAGTGGCACACTGCAAGCCCTGCAGAAGTGCGCGCGTCGCGCAGAGAGCAGCACATTTCGCGGACTGCGCGCACGCGCACTCCGCCCACAACAAGCACAAACACAGGGCAAAAAAGCACACGCAACTCACCTTAGCTTAGGACTAGGCCAGAGGGACCAGAGAGCATGGCAACACTCCACTGTCTGGCCACACAAAACACTGGCCGCCTGTGGACGCTAATTAAACGGGCCCAAATTGCGACAAGCACCTGTGAACTAGAGACACTCTCTGGCCGCTGGAATCCGACGCGATGGGCGCCCCGCAACGGGCCAAGCTGGGACTTCCTTTGGGGCAGTTCTCGGGCGACTTTCGGGCTGCTCTCGAGCTGTGGGACGAACTAGACTGAAGAGTGTCCTAACTGAAGAGTGTCCAAACTGCCGCCTCGAGCCAGAGGTGGCGATCGAGTGGCGGCGAGATTGCCGCTAACTGCGTCTGGGCAAAAAGCGGCCCATGAAGCTCGAGCAAAGTGCCGCCAGAGCGCCGCCCCCGGAGGCTCGTTGATGACGAATTTGAGCCTCGCCGGCGCTCTCGAGTGGCGCCTTGCAGCTAGTCCAAGGCTGCTTCGAGTGGCCGCCGGTCGAAGAGGGAGGCACAAGAGCCGCAAGAGTGGCCCTTTGGACTGCTGCTCGTCCGAGCTGCTTGTCTCTCGCGGCTCCTCCATCGGCCGGGCAAGAGTTCGGCCAGCTCGGCCGGCCAGTGTCCAAGCTGCTCTCGTCCCAATCATGAGAACTGGCCGGCCGGACTTCACACAGCGCGTTAGGTCGTCATTAAAATCGCATCACATTTGGCCGAAATTGCCACTCTCAGTCCGCGGCCACTCTGCACTGCTGCACTGCTGCACTGGTGCAATGGGCGAGCGCATCCGCACGGCCAAGTGTGTGTGCAATTTCCATTGCTTCTGCACTGCTTTGCGGCCGCGCAGCTTAGGTTCGCCGCCACATCAACGTCAACCTGCGAGCGGCGACAAATGCGCCACGCTCAACGCGCACAACAAGCCGCACACTCTCAGCACAACGCGCACTTGCCCCAAAGGGCCAGCTCCTATAATTGCGGATCCCTGTCTCTGGCGTCAGTGGTCTCTCTCATCTCATCTCATCTCATCTCATCTCCCTCGACCCTCATCTGCAGCTTATAGAATGCGTGAGCAGTGTTTGCTCTGCCCTCGTGCCGGTCGTGTGCGTCTATGTCCGCTTCTGCCTCTGCCTCTGCCTCTGCCTCTGCCTCTGCTTCTGCCTCTGCGGCCAACTCGACGGTGAGTTACCGCTAAAAAGACCCACTCACAGGCGGCCTGTCGATGCCAATGACAAACGCACCACTTGGGCCACTTCCTCCTTCGAACCAAGTCTTGCCGCCTCCAATCTGTCGGCCCTTCTGGCTCTCAGAGTTTCCTCGGAGCGCCGCTTTGGTCTCTCTCTGTCTTTCTCGCTAGTTTCCCTTGTTTCTATCGTCAAATTTTACGCCACTCCCAAGGAACGACCGCTCGAAGCTCACAGACAGCTCCAACCAGAAAAAAAACACCAGAGACACTGTCTGGCCGCCGTAGGACACCTTTTTTCTTTGCCCAACGTTGCACCGTGTTGTTTGTTTGGGCACGCCAAAAAGCAATTGGAACTTTTTGTCGCTTATTTTCTGCAACTTCTCAGTTTTCAGCTCGCCTCACTCATTCCCTCTGGCCAGCACTCGAGAAAACGCCGAAAGTCCGCCACAGACCTAAGGGCCCACCAACTGGCCACTACATCCACAAGACCAACAAATGGACACATTTCCTCCTCCTTTTTCCCTCAACGGCCCATCGTCTTCCCTCTCGAAGGCGCCCTCTTTTCTCTTTTCTCGCCCAACTTCTCCTCTGAGATAATCACGTGTCACCTGCTCTGCGTCGGCTGCTTTGTTTTGGTGCGGCCAAAAGAAAAGCGGTGCACTGCAGCACATCGCAGACTGTTATTCGTCCATTGTGCACCACAGACTGCAGTGCGTCCTATGCGCTGCAGTCGGTGTCTCCTGTGCCTCTGGTGCAGACTGTTGTTCGCGCACAGTGCCCCATTGCGCCAGTGCTAGTCTGGCGCGTCGTGCGCCCAACTCGGCCAAACTAATTGGAGCCTTGCTCAGCCTTCTAGACGAGCGCCAACACTGCTCCCAAGGTCTGGCCAGACCCAAGCTCGATCAATGGGCACCGAAGACGCTCGTCCGGACGGTAGAGACTGGTCCGAGCGGGTCGGCTGCGGCTTTTGGGCTGCAAACGAGCGCCGGCAAAGCTCAGCTCACGCCTCCCAGTCTCTCCGGCCTGTCTGTCTGTCTTTAAGGCTGGCCAGCAACTGTTCGCAGACTAACAGGGACGAGTGTCCGAAGGTTTGGGCCTGACAGAGCTGCCGTTGGATCATGGCCGGCCTCTTGCGCCAGTCTCCAACCTTAGGCCGACTGCTAATCGACGGCCACACGCAACTCGGCCCGCTTACTCCGAGCAGGCGTCTTTATTGAATTATTGTCTTCCAGTTATTGTCTCGCCGACGGTGGGCCGGCCCAGCGGAGCACGCCGACCACTGGCTGACCACCGGCCAGTCCAATGGGCCGGCTGTCCAGTGGGCGCGCTCTCAGAGTGGCGGCCAGATGCGCTCTCAGACAACATTGGCCACATGGGCCAGTGCAAATTGCTCGTCCAACGAGCAAACAAACAAACTCAAGTCCAGCCTCTCGCTCTCAAACGACCACCGACGGAAGCGCCATTCTTCCGCCGGCATTTTTGTCACTGGCGGCCACTTGGAACAATCACTTGGCCACTCAGCTCTCAATCGGCGCCTCTCAAAGGCGGCTGCTCGTCCTCCCTGATGCGCTCTTCAAACTTTAAACTCCACTTCAGACAAACCTCTAACAAGCGGCCCAAACGATTCTCAACTCAACACAATCCTCAATGACCATTCGGCCTAGTCAATGGCCAAGTCAATTTTTGGCCATTTAAAAGGGGGCGTGGCTTTGTTGTTTTTCCCGCACTTCGACGTCTGGAGCGCGCTCTGTGCCGCGTGCTAAAGAGTAGCCTCAGCCTGTAGAGGCAGTGTGCAGCAGAGGTTTCTACAGCAGAATTCTTCCATAGGCACTACAGTCTGTCTGTGGCACAGCACAGGCAGGCCAGCGAATCGTCATCGTGAGGGTGTGATTGTTTGGATTCTTTGCAAGTCAATAAATAGGTTTCCAAATATTATACAATTCTTTTGCCTTAACCTTTACCTGAACTCTGCCAGAATACATCCAAAAAGATATTCAAATTCGATAGTTTCAGAAATCACGTTAATTACGCCCCCAGTTTGATTGGGAAAGAGACGAATACCAGAGGGAGAGAAACTGGCCAAATTCCTCTTTTCCACTTTTGGCCCACTACCACAGGTGTACACCAAGCAGTATATTTGAGTTTATTTAGATTTGTGACAGTCTATTTGAGAGAGTCTCTCGGGAGGGCAAATGGTGACAAGTGAACGCGGGAGGCGGGTGATAAAAATGTTTGGCCAAGAATAAAAATATGAGTTTGAGGAAAGAATTCGCCAAAATGGAAAAAGTGGGCCCAACAGGAGCCCAACAGGAGCCAACCAAAAGGGCATGAGCACAATCTGGCCAAGTGTCCATTAGTTTGGCCAATTGCCAAACAGTTCGCCGGTGGTCAGAGATATTTGCCAGAAGAGGAGAGAGACGACGAGGGAGGGCGGCTGGAAAAAGAGAGTCTCTGTTGGAGTGGCGAAAACAGAAGCGAAAATAATTAATGATTTCCATTTGGACTTGTGGCTAGAAGTGTTCCAGCCATTTTTCTTGCCTGGCCGCTGCTCAAATGCTTTGGATTGGCCCAATCTCCTCACTGGATTGTGGGCCACAGACTAGGACTGGCAAAAAGTGCGGCATAATCTGAGAGAAGTGGCGAAAGATTGTGATTATTATTATTATTTTTTCATTTTTTCTTATTATTACCTTTATTATGATCACTTTGCGGCTGTGGGACGAGCTCCAGTTGGCCTTAGCTCACATGGTGGCATGTTTCAAGATTGAAATAATCAACAAGTGGCTCATGCCTGAAGGCGATCCCCCTCGGACAGCTCGCTGCTCTGCAACTGGGAGGGGGGCGCGAGAAAAGCTTGAAACCCGGCCACAAATCATAACTCGGAAATGATTGCGGCTCAGTCAGCCTGTGGCCGCTCACTTGGCCACTGGTCTCGCTGCTCTCCGGCTCTTCCACTCCAAACAGACTCTCTCTCGAGGGGCTTTCGCGGCAGCCTAAAGGCCACACACCTCGATTTCGGCCCGCCGGCCGCCAACTTGATTGCCTAATTCTCTTAATGGGCCCGAGCGTCTTCCTGGCTCCCAGTCTGTCCTCCTGACTGCCTTCCTGTCCGCCGTGTGCACGGCCAGAGAGGTGGGCCGATGTTGCAAAATTACACCCTTGTTGTTGTTTGTTTACTCGATGTTGATTTTGCCCTCTGTCTGTCTCCTGCTTCGGCCCATTTGTGTCCCTGTTCCAAATGGAGGCCGAATTGGAATCGGGCGAATTTGTAGCAGAAGAGGAGGAAACAAGACGTCAAGTTAACGCCGGCAAATGGTTTCTAAATGTTAACCTCGTCCAGTGGTCTGGCTCTGGCCAAAGGAGGTCGATTTATCTGTCAAAAGTCGGTGGCAAATCGGCGCCGCGGGAGCTGCACTTTGGCTGCACTTGTGTGTCAAACGTCGTGCGCGGACGAGCTCCTGTCGCACGATAATGGTTCTCTTGCATAATGTAAGAATCCTGTTGCGCTGTTTACTGTGCGCCTGCAGCACAGTGCCACTGCAGTGCTTTGGCTGCGAGCTCCAAGCTGCAAGGGCCACTCGCCTGCAGCGCTCACAGTGTCTCGCATTTGGAATCCAAATTTTGGATACAAATGCAAAGGAGCTCGAATTGGAACGGCTCCTTGTTAGTGGTCGCCGGCGAGACTGGCTGATGATCAAATTAGGAGGAACAGCACCTCATTGAGGTGGACAGAGGGGCGGAGATTTGCGGAGAGAGAGACAAGAAGAGGTGGGGCAAGATGAAAACTCGGGCCCCCCTGGAGGAAAAAGTGGCCCGCTTGTGGAGGATAATTAGCGGCCGGGAGGAAACTTGTTGCCGCTTTTCGCTTTCAATGGGCCACTCATCAAGTGGGTGTGACTCGATGCTCCTTCTCGACGCTTTTCCCTTGCCTCTTTTGCCGGCCAGCTGCCGATCGGGGCGAGCCGAAGAGTTGCAAATGGCGGCTCATTTGCGTCTGCCCATTCGGCCCATTCGGCGCTCAGCCACCAAGAGCTGCTCGCTGCTCGCTGCTCGCTGCTCACTTGCCATTGCTCGTCTGGGCCGCCAAACGGCCGAAGACGAGCTCTAATTAGCGCTTCTGGGCCGCCAACCAGAGAGGCTTGTGTCTGAGTCTCGTCAAATTTCGGCGCTCAGCTCCACTCAGTGAAGGACACTCGCGCCTTTGAGGCAACTTGATGAAGTTTCCTTCGATGAGCGAGGCTGCAAATTGGCGCAAATAAATCGCTGCTCAGCTGTGATTCCGCCGCAAAGAGTCGAGCCAAACATCTTTCACTTCGTGGCCAACTGGGCCGCTCAATGCACGGCCTCCTCACTCAATGCGCGGCCGCCGCTCTCAGTCTGCCGCAATCGAGACTCAGGAGGATGATTGGGCCGAAAAGCGAGCCAGTCTGTTGGATGGACCAGCCAGAGGGGCAACAACAAGCGTCGAGTGGCTAAAGTGCAGCTTTTGGCCGCCAAGAATTCGCCTCCACGCCGAACCTTTGCTTCCATTTTTGCACTTGGCCAATAAAAGCCATCAAGTGGCCACTTCTTCGAGTGGCCCGCAGGAAACAGATCGAGAAGTGCCTGTTTATCGGAATATTACTCGCGAATACCTGGCCCAAGCTGAGCTGTGAGAGCGGCGATATTCAGCTCCCGCTGTTGCGAGCCAGCTGGCAGAGTGGTGCACACAGTATGCAGCACACTGTATGCTGCATACTGTGTGCTGCATACTGTGTGCAGCGTGCACTCTGCTGCGCCTCCTCAGCGAGCCACACATTGGCCCTGCAGCAAAGCTCGTGCAGCGCTCTGGTGCAGTGCTGCGGCGGTGCAGCAGCGGCGGGGCCTCACGGAGAGCTTTTATCCTTGTGTCTCGGACATGGATAAACTCGGACGCCGAGAGACAAGGATCGGCGGCCAGCTCGCCTTGCGTCCGAAACTGCGCCGAGATGGCAGGGCCGAAGTTGGAGGCAGAGTGCCAGTTTGGCAGCATTCTAATTGCATGCTAATGGCACAATCATGCGAACAAATCCGAGCCAACAACATCGGGCACTTCTGATACCCTTCCAGTGGGCATTACAAGTGGCCAGTCGCTGTCTAAACTCGGCGCCACTGCTCCATTGCTCGATTGAAACAATCAAAGAGAGATTGTGCCTCTATAAAAAGCGGAGAGACTAAATTATTTATTATTTCCCCCGGCGCAGTTTGAGCACCAGCCAGACTGTCCGATCAGACTCGAGACTCGGCCAGAGACCAGCGAGGGACAGTGGCCGGCCAGGAGCACTTGTGTGTCTCTTGCTGATGATTGTTGTCCATCAAAAAAGTGTGCACTTGGCAAACAGTTGGGCCTTGGGGATTTCTCAGCAAAATGGTAGTGAAGTTTACTATTTGCCTCTCCTTTTCTGCCCAACCTTCAGGCTGCCCAAAGCGCGCAGCCCAAAGCGCGCAGTGCACAATGCACAGTGCAGAGTGCGCGCCACAACTGGTGCACTTGTTTTGGGCCGCACAGCTTAGGGTTGGCGGCCGAGCGAGAGGCGCGCGCAGTGGCCAGCAGCCAGCAGCCAGAGTGCACTGAAGTCTGTGTGTTGTTGTTATGGTGCAATTGGCAGAGACTGGCTGCACTTCGAGAGACTACAGTCCGCAGTCTGTGGTCCACAGTCCGAGAAGTGCTCCAAGTGGTGCGGCTGGAAATCAAGAGCAAGCGGCAATGGGCCGCCAAACTAGCCCATTGCGTGACTCTTTTGCTCCCACTTTTCAAGTGAACTGGTGGAAAATGAAAATGAAAATGAAAACGATGACGAGAATGAGAAGAGAGGAGAGCAGGAGGATTTCTTTTTGCACTCGGACCAAGCCGAGTTGGATTGGGTTTGGGATTGGGATTCGGACTGGAGGCAATGGCAAGGAAATTCGCAACTGGAGACTGCAACTGGAAGCTCTGTGGAGAACGATGAGCTCTGGCTCGAGGGAAACCACTCGAGACCATGATGATGAGGAGCCCAAAAAGGCGGTGGCGCCAGCGAAATAGGCGAGAGAGTTGCCGCGAGATTGGCAATCAATCGCGCACCAAGCGGCAGAGGAGAAACTGCAATCATCTTGATCATTTCATTGTATTTCAAACTTCCTACTTATCGAACGGGCTTTCGGTGGGCAACCTTGAGCTTGTTATGATTATGATTATTATCACAAAGCGCCACCATTATTCATCATCAAGCGGCCAATTTTCGGCTCTACTGGAAGGCGGCGGTGCTACAGACTGTAGTGCGCCGACAACAGTGTGCCGCGCGGCCACTTGAGACGCCGCGCGCACTCCAAGAACAATTTAATCCGAATCCAGATCGCGTGCAGCCAACTGGCCGCCTCTCTGCGCCCAATGGAGCGGCCGCCACTCCGCCGACAACACTCCGCCGGCGCCCGATCGCTTCCGAGACGAAGGCACTCTCTTGCTTTGGCCGCAAACACAATGCTCCCGGCGGCCATACATCTCAATAGCCGCAGACCGACCTCCAGCCGCCGCCGCCCGTCCATATAGAGCGCCGCGAAGTGGGCCGCCGACGCGGCCGGCCGTCGACCGGCCTTCAAGCAGCGTTCAACTTTGGCCTCCCCCCGACAAGACTGGGCCGCCAAGCCAGGTGGAGGGGCGGGCGGCCCTTTGGCGGCCACCGTTCGGCCGGCGAGTATTGCACGCGAGCTCCATTGTGGCTTTGTCGTCGGGCGGCCGCGGACAGTCGACGGCGGGACCATTGTTGGCGATCGGCCGCCGTTTGCGCCAAATTCGCGCCCGCAAAAGAAAATAATCCCCACAATCGGCCGCATTCCAGAGCTGGCTGGACTAGCGCCAAGCCTGATGGAGTGCCTATAGGGCGGCGACAAAGCGGCGCCAGAAAACAGAGTGCCGCTTCTGTGCCGAATGCACACAAGGCGCACAAGTGTGTGCGTTGCAGCCTGCAGACAGTCTGTGCTGCAGACTGGCTGCCGCACACAGTCCGCCGCAGCTCGTCGCACAGAAGCAGCGCCGCAGACTGGCCCCACTCTCTGCTATGCGGCCACCAAATGCCCACCAAATGCCGACTAAAAAGTGCCCACCAAGCGCCCACCAAACGGCCGGCCTATGCGCCGCCCGGCTAATCATTGTCGCTCTGGAGGCGCCAAACGGGCGCCTCTGTCCAGGCTCTTCGGCGGGGGCAATTTGGGTGCGGGCCGCCGATGTTGCCGCCAACAATTGTCGGCCAACAGGTCCAGGGGCGCCCCACGGAGGCCCACGAGGAGGACAGAGGGCGGCGGATGAAATATTGATTCATTTCCAGCTCCAGGCAGGCGAAAGCCCGCAAGGTGCACCTGTGGGATCGTTGGCACGCGATGTCCAGTCCGCGCGCCAATCTGAGCTCCTTCGATTGGCTCGCCGGGCCCTTTTCTGAGCGCTTTTCTAGCGCCAGAGACTAGCGCCGAGCGGCGCCACCAAGTTGGCACGCAATCCTGCCGATTGCTCGTCTGTGGAGGCGCCAAACTTTGGCCAAAAACAGATTGAAACACTTTCATTATTATTGCAAAATTGGGAAGCAAAAATGGAGTAATCAGCCAGACATTTGTTGTCTGCTGCCTGTTGGCCAAAGAGGGCGGCAACAGGCGAAAATGGACCCTCATTTGGGGCTGATTTATTTTCCTTCTCCTCGAGCCTTCGGGGGGCTCCAGTTTCCTTCTTCTCGGTGGCAATCTATCGGAGAGCAATTCCCTCTCTCTAGGTCTAGTTTAGCTTTGGAGTTCTTCTCTCCTTTTGGGAACAATAATAACTGGCAAGGTCAGAAGAGTCGGAAAATCACTCTCCAAAAGGCGGGAGAAATTTCCACTTCTTCTCTCTAAGTACAAGAACCTGGCCTCCAATTGCTCGGCCTTGGCGGCTTCACGTGGGCCCAATTTGGCCAATTTGGCCCACCGAAAGAGCAGCACTTTGGGCGAGCGGCGCGCAAACTTTCACTGTTTCGTCTTTGCTTTCGTCGCCTTAGCTTTCGGCTGCAAACCAGCAGTGTTCGAACCGAAGAGCTAAGAGCAGCCTGCAAATGTCTTCCTCGTTTCCTTCCGTCCGGCAGCCCCAATTTGCCCGCCGCTTATCACACATAGTTGAGATGATTAGTTTGGATATGGAACCAGAGTTTCCATTGTCTCTCGTTCGCTGTTGGCCAGAAGTTGTCCAGAATTTCTGTTTTCCACAATTCTTGCTGTCCAAAATTTTCTTCCGGCTTCTCTTTTGGCTTAATCTGCGTCTGTGAAATTTGTTCGATTCGTGATTGTTAGACGCCAAATTTGGTCCCGACTTGAGACTGCACCTATGCGCTGATCTTGCTTGAAATTTGCGAGCAATTTTCACCAAAGTTGCATCAATTTGCACCAAAATTTAGCCAATTTAGGAAATTTTGCAATTTTGCAAAAATTGCAAAATTTACACGAAAACGCGAGCAACTCTCGCTCGCCACGCCGAGCTGAGGACTGTCTCTTGCATTTCCGGTGAAAGAAATGTGCAAAAATGTGCAAGAAATGTGCAAAAGTTGAGCTCAACTTGGAAAAATTGAGCTTCCGACAGTTCCATATTCTAGCTCACAGAATTCCGTCGATCACGTGCACCACTCCATTGGTGGCCGCTACATCTGCGTAGGAAAAGTTCACCTCATTGACGGAAAAGTAGTCGTTCCTCTGGCGCAACGTCAGCTCCTCGCCCAACGAATTGGTCACCTGCAGAAGGGGCGCGGCCGGGGCTAAGCGCTGGCCTGTGGAGGCGGCAAGCCTGGCCGGAAGTGTCTCGGTGGTGTTGCTGAGCGCGATGGATGAGGTGAAGATGGCCGGCTGGCAG